>Ga0172381_10000528_pt1 | contig 46225 bp, 47 predicted proteins | sample Leawel6488metaG_FD_119754 | JGI IMG/M metagenome (GOLD analysis project Ga0172381, IMG submission 119754) | Leachate microbial communities from a municipal landfill in Southern Ontario, Canada - Leachate well 64-88 metaG | ecosystem: Engineered > Solid waste > Landfill > Unclassified | place... | reverse complement strand
GCCAATATTCGCTACGGGTTCGATGCCGTCTAACCAAGAGTAGTCCATGCCACCATTTGCGTCCTTTTTTAGCCTGGAGTTTTGGTAGAAGGTCGCACTGACAGCGAAATAGCCTTGGGGTCTACCGTTTTGAACGTGCCACTCGATCGCTTTATCACCCAAATAGGCTCTGCTCGAGAAGCTTCCCGGAAAAGCATCGACATAGATTTTCTGTACATCATTTTCTTCAGTCCAGGCATTTAGGCGTTTTAGGTCTTGTCCCCAGTCTGTATTTGAGTCAGTCAAATATTTGTAACCGTTTTGGTGCCCCCCGACAAATTCATTATAGTAAGCGAGGTAATGCGGAAATATTAGAATAGCCTCTAATGCATACCAAAGCATAAGGACTATAACCAGAACCGGTAGTGCGGTTACTTTTTTCTTTAAGGCCTTGAAATCGATAAGAACAGCAAGTCTAGCTAGGAAAATAAAGACAAAGGCATATAGCGGTAGCATATACCTAATACCTAGGTTTATCTTTCCCTGCATCCCCATCGCTAGGAGCACAATCGGAATAATCCAAAGATATACTTCGGTGAACCAATCCTTTCTCTCGGTTCTCTTCCAAAATATAATCAGGGTCAGGAATAGTATGAACAAAGGAATAGCCGTTTTGATAGCTATCGTTACTGGGTAGTAATACCACCAGCCTTGGTTCGAGGTCTTTCCTAGAAGAAACGCATCGTGTCCGCCCTCTACGTGGCTCGTAACCATAAAGAATCCTAGGAACCACTGACCAAGGGGTTTTGTAAGTGAATTTTCGGACATTGGCAAAAGTATATTTTTTGCCGTTTTGGCGATACCTGTATCTCCAGGCAGAGACTCCTCGATTAGGTCCTTCTGGACCTGTGCCGGCATATTTATAGTGTGGGGTATATAAAAAAGCCACATAAAGGTAAAGCCAACAAGGGCAATGACAATAAATGAGACAAAGCCACTATAAAATCTGCGGCTAAGCTTCTTGTCCTGCGTCTTGGCAAAAAATGTTTTTTCTTCAGCCTTGCCTTTTCTAACTAACATCATCAAGAAAACCAAGACATAGGCTGGAGCCAAGATTGCAGCCGAAAATTTTGTGACCAAAGTAATGCCCAGTCCCAGACTGGCGAGTAGTAAAGTTGTCGGCTTAGGATTCTTTGCAAACTTATACAAGAAGTACATTGCGAGGAACAAAGCAAATGAAATGCCAAGGTCGGTTGTCACAAACCTAGAGTGAGCGATAATGTTCGCATTGAAGACATAGAGAAAAAGAGCAAAGATACCCGCTTTTGGTCCAAATAATTCTTTTGCCCACCTAAAGACAAAGTAACCAAACAACAGCGACAGCAACATCATCGGTATTCTAGCTAGAAGAACTAGGGTATCTGGATTGTTGCCGGATCTGTAGACAAATTCCCAGCCCATTTCCCACTGATTGTTTACCACTGGGCTGTTGGCTCTCCAAAGATCGTAAGGGAATTTAGCCCCCCAGATGACCAGTGGCACAGCCGCCAAGTCCTTGATCAAAGGCGGGTGTTCTGGGTTAAGCCGATAATCCCCCGTCGTTAAATATGAGAAGCCTGATGGTATGTGTGCTATCTCATCCACTATCGGTGAGTCCCCTTTTGCTGAAAAGAACATCATCACAAACATAATAGCCAGAAGTGCTATAACAAACACTCCTATCAAATGCTTTTTAAGAAACTTCATCCATCCTCCCTTTTTGTATTTATTTATCTATTTATTTCCAGTTTAAAACAACTTCTTCGTATAGGTCACCCAGCTTCTTCTTTGCGTGGCGCTTTGAATACAGACCACGAACAAGCTTAAACCAAACAACAAAAATCATTTTAAATTCATTGATGGCGTCCTTCATGCCATATTTTGCATTGATGCCCTCGTCTCTCCAATCCACTGGCACTTCAATAATTTTGAAGCCGTACTTCTGGGCAATTGTCAGATATTCGGTATCAAAGCTCCATCCGGGGATTGTCTGAAGAGAAGCAAGCACTTTGGCAATTGGAGCTTTATATAATTTGAAGCCGCACCTTTGATCAACATAACTTTGGTTTAAAAGAAGAGTGAAGGCAAGGTTTCCGCCTCTTGAAATAAATTGTCGTAATCGTCCCTGCTTTCCACTAGCGGTATAGTCTTTGGCGTAACCGAATATGATTACCTCAAACACACTTTTGATACCTCGAAGTACCGCTATCAACCAATTGCTCTGATGTGATACTGGTTCTTTGATATAGCGGGAACCCATAATGATGTCATAATCATTGATGTATTTCATTAATTTATCCAGCTCAGGCATAGGGGTTGATAAGTCACAATCAGTAAACATAATATATTTGCCCTTCGCGGCCCCTATCCCCCTCTGAATGCCGGCGCCTTTTCCTTTTAGTTGTCCTTCGGCTGGTTCCAGGTATTCAATATGTTCGACTTCTTTGGCATGCTTCTTTACTATATCTATGGTCTTATCTGTACTGTGGTCGTCGCTGAAGATAAGCTGGCATTTATATGGTTTTGTCTTTATGTACTCATTAATAAGTTTGATGCAACGCTCAACTCGTTTCTCTTCATTCCATAATGAAACTATTATTGTTAGGTATATTTCTTCTGACATATTCGCCTTTCTATCTAATGATAGTTAAATTATTGCTTATAATCAAATGTGTTCGTAAACTGACTCTGGACCTTCTCATTCTTTCCCCAAGCATAAAAATATTTCTGGTAATTGTAATATACAGTGAGAAATAAAAGGAAAGAAAGCAAGAAAGCTAACACCATCCGAGCAGATCTGTTGAATGGAAATGTTTTGAGCCAGGTGGTTAGGAAGTAATCTAGAATTATCGATGCCAAAATAAAACACACCGGGAGCAGTATAATGTAATTTATAGACATTTGTGTCGGCATAAAGCCGATAATGACAGTTAATACCGTTAGGAGTATAACAACAAAAAAATATTTCCTTCTCTCGATATGGAAAATGGCATAAATTAAGCCGCACAAAAAAGCAATCGCAACAAAAGGATTTAATATGGGCTCGAGACCGACATAATAAAGTTGAGCCGGGATTGATTGATAGAGCAAAGACTGAACAATCGTCCCGATATTCATAAAGTACTGACCAAAAGAACCCGGGTTAAAACTATCAAATATTTTAGCTATATTCTGTGGTAGATAAATTATGAAAGGTGTCGCGGCTAGGAAGAAAAAAACCGCAGCCAAAAGATATTTCTTCCAGTAGGCGGTAAATATTTTTTTGTTTTTTCTGAAAAATACGACGAAAGAAAGCAAGAAAACAATCGGCAAAAAGAAAAAGATTTGGCTGACATACAGGGCAAGTCCAACCAATATCCCACTCAAGGCAAACCAAATATATCGATTGTTCCGCAATGCTAGCGTGATAACATAAAGCATAAGCACAAGTATCAGCGGCACAAGAATGGCTGGTTCTATCTCTCTCGAAACAGCGATATGAAAAGCGTCGACAGCCAAAAACAATGATGCCAAGAGAGCTATTTGCTTGTTAAACCATTCCTTTGTGAAGAGATAGAAAAGATAGACCGTAAAAGTGCCGAGCAAAACCTGGATAATTTTCAAAAGAAGAAAATTTAGGCCAAAGAGGTGTATCCAGAGACCCATAAAATATAGGTATAATGCTTGAAAAATATCTTGAGATTGAATAATCCAGCCATGATTATCCAAATATTTTATTTGGGATAGTATATTTATCTCGTGAGCAGAGAAAGCTTTAGGTAGGTTGAGAATGTTCCAAGCCCTTAAAATAAAAGCGAATAAGATTATAAGACACACCACCACCAACATCTGATGGTTCTTAGTATAATCGAAGATTTTTTTTATCACTTTACTTATAAAACCCACCAAGGTCTTCATGTTTGCTTAATTCTTAAAAACCCATACTTTATATAACACAAAGTTGAAAATCATAGCGGTCAGTGAACCCACAACCGTGGCTATATTTGCCCATGTCTTGGATTCAATATTGGCAAATAAATGGGGACCGACGAAGGCGATTATACTTGCCAAAACCACATTTACCAGCATCCCCATGACGGTTGCGGTTGCAAACTTGCCCACTTCCTTCTTTTCGTCTTGTTTTTTTGCCCCGCGAAAAACCCAGAATTTATTCCAAAAAAAACTATTCGTGGAGGCGGCCACAAATGAGATGCCCTTGTAGAGTACAAAGTAAATACCGGCACTATAGCCAGTAAGCAAAATTAATAAGTTAAGAACACCAAGATCTACTAGCCAATTCAGGCCACCGGCTTCACCAAACTTCCCAAACTTATAAAAAATCGGTAATATTTTACCGATAATCCTTGCTGCAAAAATGCCAATAACGCATAACGCAATAAAACCCGCGATCAGAATGGGGGCAGATATCTCTATCCCTTTTATTTGATCACCCAATAGATCTAGGTTTGTAGCCACAATCGTGGCAAATAACCCTGCTAGCAAACCGACTAAGATAGATGCCGCTAAGTCTACCCTCAACGGCGCGATAATATTCGTTTTAGCTTGACTCATCTTTTCCTCGTTTAATTTTGTTTTTATATTTCATAAATATTATAAGATATTTTATGGTTTAAAGCTATATTCTTTAAACGGTTAGCGATTCTCTCTTCTTGTCGACAGAACTAAATCTCATTTGTTCTGGCTTGAAGTGAAGCTCTACTTGTCCGGTAGGACCGTTTCTGTGTTTTCTGACTAAAAGATCAGCCACATTCTTTCTCTCTGTTTCTTGTTCATAGTAATCCTCTCTATAAATAAACATGACGACATCAGCATCCTGCTCGATAGAGCCTGATTCACGCAGATCAGCCAATTGAGGGATTCGAGAAGGCCTGTTTTCTACAGCACGGGATAGTTGAGATAGGGCAATAACCGGCACACTAAGTTCTCTCGCTAACCCCTTAAGCGATCTGGAGATATCAGATACCTCCTCCACTCTATTGTGTGAGCCGTTTCCCTGTATTAGCTGGATGTAATCAACAACAACCAGGCCAAGGCCGTGTTCAGCTTGAAGGCGGCGAGCCTTGGTTCTCATTTCAAGGACATTTAACCCGCTAGAATCATCTATCCAGAGTGGTGCCTCCGCCAGCGTGGCCATGGCTTGACCTATCCTTGGGAAATCATCATCATCAAGATTTCCAGTTCTGAGTTTCCAGGAGTCAACTCTGGCTTCATTGCAGATGAGACGATCGACCAGCTGTTCCTTGCTCATTTCCAGCGAGAAAACCAGTACCGGTATACCTTCGTTTGCTGCTACATGTTGAGCCATGTTCAGGGCTAAGCTAGTTTTTCCCATTGAGGGTCGGGCTGCCAAAATAATTAGGTCTGATGGCTGCAATCCGGCCAATAAATTATCAATATCCTTAAAACCGGTCGGTACGCCCCGTATCGTTCCTTTGTCCTTGTGGAGCTCGTCGATACGATCAAAACTTTCTGCCAAGACATCCTTGATCGGTATAAAATCTTCCTTTAGATGTTTCTGAGAAACTTTGAATATTGCTTGCTCCGACTTGTCCAGGATATTGGAAATTTCATCGTTCTCCTTCATGGCCATATCCGCAATATTCGTAGAAGCGCTAATTAACTTTCGAAGAATCGCCTTGTCGGAAACAATTTTTGCATAATTTAAGACATGAGCAGCCGAAGGGACAGAGCTCGCTAAAGTTGTAATATAACTACTCCCCCCGAGCGGTCCCAGGGTTTTGTTTTCTTCAAGTTTGTTTGTAAGAGTAATGACATCAATTGGTTCTCTGCTCTCGTAGAGCTCAATCATGGCCTTGTAGATATCACTGTGGGCGGCTTTGTAAAAGTCTCCGGATGAAATTATATCTGCTACCTTGACTATCGCTTCCTTGTCTAGAAGGATAGAGCCCAATAACGAGATCTCCGCATCTAAATTTTGCGGTGGCACATATACATTTTCTTCCTTAGCCATCTTAACACCTTTCGCCCTCCAGCTTATTTATTCTATTACTTCTCCGCCAAAGATCTCGAGCGCATCGTCCAAAAGATCGTCCTTGGTCGGTTGTGCAATATGATTGTTATTATTGGGTCTGATCAGGCACCTTATCTGATACTTATTCCCATAAACTCTCTCGAGTGAGTCCTCAACAATCTTGCGATTTTTTGTTTCTTCGATTCTTTCTTTATGAAATTTGTACGGAAAATATAAACAAACGGCTTTCTCATCGAATTCTGGGTCGCATACACGCAAAAAGGCATGGATGGAGTTATTCTTTGACTTCACCTCCATCAAAAGCTGTTGCCAGAGAGCAGCATTTGGCTTCTTGGCAATCCGTGGCGACTTAACGCTTTCAGTCTCTTTGGCTTCTCGTTTAACTTCTTTGACCTCAACCTGAACATGTGGCTCATTCAATTTATTTTGACATATTTTAATGGTAGCCACCTCCAGGCCTAGTTGCGGCAAGGAGGAGAAGCGATATCTTTGTTCTGTTTCTGTTAAGATATCAACGATATTGATAATTTTATCAGTATCAACCTTTTTTAGTAACTTTTCAGCATTCTTCTGAGCTTCTGACGTGAGATCCACTTCTTGGATACCAGAAATGCTCGCCAACAGTAACTTGCGAAGGTAGGCCGTGATATTTTTTTGAAAAAGATTGGGATCATAGCCGTCCTCGACGACCACCCTGATTATTTCCAATGCTTTATCGGTTTCATTGTCAGCTACTGCCAAAATATAATCCTCGGCAGCTAAATTATCCGAGATCCCAATCAGGGTGCCAGCATCCTCCTCGGTGATGGTGTCTTTTTTGACAGAGGAAATTTGATCTAAATATGATATAGCATCTCTAAAACCGCCTTCGCTTGCACGAGCGATTAGGGCAATTGCCTTGTCTTCAATCTTAATTTTTTCCTCTTTGGCGATAAACTTAAGCCTTTTCTCAATCTCAGCATTTTTTATTCTCTTAAAGTCAAAGCGTTGACACCTGGAAACGATCGTCGCCGGTATTTTGTTTATTTCGGTTGTCGCCAAAATAAAGACAGCATGTTCCGGCGGCTCTTCTAGAGTTTTTAAAAGAGCATTAAAGGATGATTTTGAAAGCATGTGTGCTTCATCGATTATATATACTTTGTAAGTTAAATTTGTCGGCGCGAAGTGAGCTCTTTCGATAATAACTTCTCTGATGTTGTCAACCTGGGTGTGTGATGCGGCATCGATTTCGATAATATCTAGTGATTTGTTCTCATTAATAAACAGACAGTTTTGGCAGGCATTGTCTGGGTTGCCATCATGCGGTTTTTGGCAATTGATAGCTTTGGCCAAGATTCTAGCCGCCGACGTTTTGCCTGTGCCCCTGGGACCGCAAAACAAATATGCATGCGAAAACGAACCATCCCTAACGGCATTACTTAAAACATCTGTAATATGGTCTTGACCAAATATTTCTTTAAAATCTTTTGGCCTATAAGACCGATACAGAGCGAGCTGTGACATCCTTACCCCTTAATTACCAACTTTAAATCTATTATAGCTTCTGAAGCGAATCTATTTAAGTATGAAATTCATGAAAAATGAGTATATCTTGTACTTATTGGTGGAAAACGAGTGGATAGATTAAATTTCCAGCTCTTTTATGCCCTGGTCCACGGCTTGATCCTTATCATCCTCGGCCTTCAAGTCCGTCATTGGGTTTTCTATTTTGGGCTGCGCACCCGCTTGGCTGCTTTCTGTCTTGTTTTGAGGAAATTCAATCGCTGGCGCATCAGTAACTGGTTCACTTTTTACTTCTCCCGGTGGTTTCGGAGCACCTTGATCAAGATCGCTCCTCTTTATGACGTTTTCTACTGCCGCCCAATTAGATTCGTGATCTTTGGGCAAAATAATAGTAACCTGATCGCCCGGTTCACCCTTGTAATATGTAATAGAAGCTTGTAAAACCTTATAATCTTTACCTTCGGCGTTTACTATATAAATACCATCGCTCTGCTTTAGCGAACCGATGATTTTCCTTCTTTCAATCGGAGCAATTTGTTTATACATAAAACTGCCATCATCACCGATCGTTAACTTTAAAGTATCTCCCTCAACCAACTTCGACTTGGAAGCATAGTTTGCCGGTACCGGATACTCTTTTTCGTCAGCCCCGATCATATTCTGACCATTGAAAACACCCTCAACAACCTTGCCCTCCTCTAGTACGGAGAGCTCTTTGGCCTTACCTTTAGTATCGAGGGACATTTTATCGTCAGTTTCTAAAATTTCTCGCATTAAACTACGTGCGGTATGTAAGTCGGCTTCTGCCGCATCTAAAAGTTTCTGGATTTTCTTTAATTTTTCATCCATCTAAACTCCTTTTGTTTTAGTTTTACTATAATATTTTAACATATACCTGAATTTTTTCCATCATGGTTGAACTTATTTAAAAATTTCATTTTAAATTCTGCAAAATCGCCCCGATCTATTGCGAGCCTAATTTCGCTCATAACATTCATTAGGAATCTAAGATTATGAATTGTGGTTAATCTAATGCCAAGCACTTCCTTCTCCCGAATAAGATGAGAGATATAGGCTCGTGAGTAGTTTCTACATGCCAAGCAATCACAGGTCGGCTCAAATGGCTTAAAATCTTTTTTGAATTTTGCATTATTCAAATTCAACTTACCCCCATTAGTCCAGATCGTCCCGTTTCTAGCAATACGGGTGGCCAAGACACAGTCAAACATGTCAATGCCGCGCTCCACACCCTCAAACAAATCTTCGGGCGAGCCAACACCCATTAGATACCTAGGCTTATTGGTTGGCAAATGCGGTTCAACATCGTCTAGTATTTGCTTCATTTCCTCTTTCGTTTCACCGACAGATAGACCGCCAATAGCAATGCCATCGAAGTCTCTGGCCGCCAAATACTTGACTGACTTCTCTCTGAGGTCGCTGTAAATAGTTCCTTGGACTATGCCAAACAGTGCCTGATAGTTGCCCTGGTTCGATAGTCTTTTGTTTTTGTTGTGTTCTTTTAGGCATCTATCCGCCCAGTCGTGGGTCCTATCCATTGCTGCTTCAGCATATTCATGCGATGAATCGTGAGGAGCGCATTCATCTAAACACATAATGATGTCAGCCCCAATCATCTCTTGCATTTGGATGACATTTTCAGGTGTAAAAACATGCCTTGAACCATCAAGGTGGGAACGGAACTCTACTCGATCGTCAAAAATCTTAACAAAACTGCCCCCCACCTTACTCCCTTTTCCTAAAGAAAACACCTGAAAACCACCCGAATCAGTTAGTATCGGCCGGGACCAATTCATAAACCGATGAATTCCGCCAGCTTTTGCTATCACATCGACACCCGGCCTCAAATATAGATGATAATTGTTTGCTAATATTATTTGCGACTCGATCGTTTCTAATTCCTCCGACGAAACGGTTTTAACGCTAGCAAGGGTGCCCACCGGCATGAAAACAGGGGTATTGATGGCGCCGTGAGGAGTAATTATTCTACCTAGACGAGCTTTTTTGTCATTTTTTATCACATCGAAGCTAAAATTTTTCATGGATAACTATTTTATCTTATTTTGTTGTTTTTTTGAATAAAAAAAGATACCACCGGTCTGGTGGTATCTTTATCAAGATTATTGTAATTCTACTGTAGCGCCGGCTGCTGTAAGCTTTTCTTTGGCAACTTCTGCTTCTTCTTTTTTCATGTTTTCTTTTACTGTGACTGGTGCGCCTTCAGCCATATCTTTTGCCTCTTTCAGCCCTAGGTCAGGTAAAATCTCTCTGATTGCCTTAATAACTCCAATCTTGTTACTCCCAGCTGAAGTCAAAACGACGTTATATGCGCTTTTCTCTTCTTCTTGGGCAGCGGCTGCTCCTGCTGGAGCTGCGCCTGCAACAGCAACTGGGGCTGCAGCACTTACACCAAACCTATCTTCAAGGGTCTTTACCAGATCTGCTAATTCAATGACACTTAAAGATTCGATCTCCTTAATCAGGCTAGCGAATTTTCCTGAAGGTTCTGCTTTGGCTGGCTTTTCTTCTGCTTTGGCCTCTTCTTTGACTTCAGCAACTGCTTCTTTGGCTTCTTTAACTGCCTCGACAGCTTCTTTCACTTCTTCTTTTGCTTCTTCTACGGCTTCAACCGCCTCGGCAACGGTTTCTGTCACATCTTCTTTCTTTACTTCCTCAGACATTTTATTCTCCTTCTGACCCCGGATTTGATCGGGGTATGATTTAATTTATTATTAACTTTGTTGTTCTTTGTATGCGCTTAAAACATTCACTAAGCCCCTAAGATTGCCGGATAGCACATTTACCATTCCGGACATTGGAGCGGCTAGCGAGCCAACAATCTTTGCGTAAAGCTCTTCTCGGCCGGGTAGTTTGGCTAATGATTTAATACTGATGGCGTTAATCTCCTTGCCTTCAAGTATGCCACCAATTATCTCTAGGTTTTCATTCTTCTTTGAAAATTCATATGTTATTTTTGCCGGTGCAACCTCATCATCGTAACTAAAAGCAGCAGCGATTGGATGGCCCGATAGAGCCGTAAAATCCATTTCTAGTCCGGCCTCAATCACCGCCTTTCTAAATAAAGTGTTTTTAATTACCTTAAAATCAACTCCCTCGAGTCGCAACTTTGTTCGAACCTCGTCCAAGTCTTCAACTGTAAGACCCCGATAGTCAGTAAACACTACCGCTTTGGACTTTTGTAGTTTACCAACAATGTCGTTAATGAGCTCTATCTTTTTTTCTTTAGTTATGGCCATTCCGTTACTCCCTTCGGGACTTAAAATAAAAAATGCTTCGGTTTCCCGAAGACAACTAAAAGCGTTTTTGCTCCTCGGTAGCTATTTATGGCTTAAGCCCGCTACTGTCTCCGGATATTATCTATTTTTGACCTATAAAGTTTAGCAAAAAAAGTTAAGATTGTCAACCCGCCAACCCAGCTCGCTAATATTTAAAAGTGTATTTTGAGCAAATACTGGCCACGCCAGTCTTTTGGTTTTCTATGAGCTTTCTATTGGAAATGTTTTTTAATACAGTTGTTATTATTTTGGCAATTTCGGTCATATCCCCCTCCTTTAGACCACGTGTTGTGACGGCTGCCGTTCCTACCCTGATTCCACTCGTGAGATTGAGGGGCTGCGGATCATTCGGAATTGCATTTCTGTTAACCGTAATACCGACTTCTTCAAGCGCCGTTTCGGCCGCTTTGCCGGTTATATTATACTTATCAAGCTTAACTAGCATCAAATGATTGTCCGTGCCCGAGCTAACTAGATCAAAGCCATTGGCAATCAATTCCCTTGCCAATGTATCTGTATTCTTCAGCACCTGCTCAATATATTCTTTGAAGCCAGGCTTCAAGGCCTCGCCAAAAGCAACTGCTTTTGCAGCGATAACGTGTTCTAAGGGACCACCTTGAATGCCCGGGAAGATAGCCTTATCAATAGCCTTGGCAAATTTTTCTTTGCATAAAATAAATCCACCCCTAGGACCCCTCAGTGTCTTGTGGGTAGTAGAGGTTACAAAGTCAGCATATTCGATTGGTGATTCGTGATACCCGGTTGCGACGAGTCCGGCAATGTGAGCAATATCGACCATCAGATAAGCCCCCACACTCTTGGCAATATCAGAAAAAGCCTTGAAGTCTATTTTTCTTGGATAAGCACTCGCTCCAGCCACTATAATCTTTGGTTTGTTCTTTTTGGCTAGCCTTTCAATCTCTTGGTAATCCAATCTTTCCGACTGTGGGTTGATTCCATAAGAGACCGAGCGATAGATTTTTCCGGAGAAGCTAACCGAAGCACCGTGGGTTAGATGTCCCCCATTCGATAAATCCATGCCCATAATCAAATCTCCTGGTTCTAAAGCTGACATATAGACCGCCATATTGGCCTGAGAACCTGAGTGTGGTTGCACGTTGGCATGTTCTGCTCCAAAAAGCTCTCTTAGTCTTTCTATAGCAATAGCTTCGGCTTCATCAATAAAACAACAGCCGCCATAGTAACGCTTGTCCGGATAACCTTCAGCATACTTATTGGTAAGAACAGAGCCGGTCGCTTCCAGAATATCTCTTGAAACAAAGTTTTCGGAAGCAATCAATTCTAGCGTAGTGTTTTGCCTATTTTTCTCTTTTTCTATTATTCCAAAAATTTCCTTATCCAATTATTTGTCTCCCCGCAACTTATGTGCCTTAATAACATTTGATAGCAGCATGGCCACCGTCATCGGTCCAACTCCTCCAGGTACTGGCGTAACCAAGCTAGCAATTTCTGATACCCCCTCAATATCGACGTCGCCAACAATTTTGCCATCAATTATCGAAGTACCAACATCAACGACTACACACCCGGGTCTTACTATTTCTTTGGTGATTATTTTTGGCTTGCCAGTAGCCGAGACCAGGATATCAGCATTCATGGCTACTTCCCGCAAAGACTTTGTTTTGCCGTTCGCAATCGTTACGGTCGAGTCTTCGTTTATAAACATTTGAGCCAATGGCTTACCCACAAGATTGCTTCGACCAATTATCGTTACGTTTTTGCCAACCAGGTCGATCTTATAATACTTTAGGAGCTTAATCACGCCTTCTGGGGTGGCCGGAAAAAGGCCCGGTATTCCTTTCATCAATTTTCCCATATTAACCGGGCTCAAACCATCGACATCTTTCGTCGGATCAATGCTTTCTAAGATTTGATTCAAATCATATTCGTCCGGGATGGGAAGTTGAAGCAGTATACCGGTGACCTCATTATCACTATTGAGCTTCTTTGTTAGGCTCAAAATATCCGCCGTAGAAACAGGTCGCTCAAGCTTCCAGAGCCTAAATTCGATCCCCACCTTCTCTGCAGCCTCTCGTTTTTTATTAATATATTTTTCACTCGCAAGATTGTCTCCGATATATATAACATCGAGTCGAAGCTCAAGCTTGTCTTTTTTTATTGTTGCTGCCGTTTCCTTATTTATCTTTTCGGCTAATTCCGTACCATACATTTTTTCCATTATCTCTCCAGGGTCACATATTTATACTCTATACCGTTACTGGTAGCAGCGTCGCTAAAAAGTACTTTCTTGAATTGTTTATATTCCGGAAAGAAGGTATCGGCTGCCATCTCTTTCTTAACTATTGTTAGATATAATCTATCGGCCAAGTCTATGGTTTGATTGAAAATATCCCCTCCACCAATTATGAAGACTTCGTCGGAATCATAAGTTCTGGCTATATCCAAAGCCTCAGTGATGGAGTTAGCGCCCAGGTATTCAAAGTCTTCCTTCTTTTTTCGAGTAACGACGATATTACATCTGTCCTCTAAGGGTTTGCCGATTGAGTGGTATGTCTTGGAGCCCATAATAACCGGATGGTGTATTGTCAGCTCTCTGAATCTCTTCAGATCTTCAGGTATATTCCAAAGCAATTGATTGTGATAACCAATTGCTCTTTTTCCCTCTGAAATCGCCGCAATAATACTAATCCTTGGCTTTTTCATCTTTGAGGGTTATGTAATCTGCACACTTTGCTCTTTTTTCGTCGAAACCACCAATAACAGTGATGTCTCCCTTGATGGGCGGATAGGGGTCGTAGTTTTCGATCGTAAAATCTTCAAACTTGAACTCATCTACACTCTTTACCCTTGGATTAATTCTCATCACAGGCAACTTTCTGGGTTTTCGGCTTATCTGCTCTTTCGCTTGATCAAAATGATTACTATAAAGATGTACGTCGCCAAAAGTATGAACAAATTCTCCTAGCTTCAGACCGGTTACTTGAGCCAAAATCATAGTTAGCAAAGAATAACTGGCAATGTTAAACGGGACTCCCAAAAAAGAGTCCGCACTGCGTTGATACAGCTGTAGCGATAACTTTCCATTACTAACATTTGGTTGAAAAAAGGTATGACAGGGTGGTAGAGCCATGGATTTACCGGGTGCTGCCATCTCATAGATGTATTCAGGATTCCAGGCTGACACAATTATACTTTTTCGCTCAGGGGTACTCTTTAACTTATCAATAACCCACCCGACTTGGTCGATAATTCTGCCATCGCTCGTTTCCCATTTACGCCACTGACGACCGTAAATTGGCCCAAGTTCACCCCATTTCTTAACAAAGATGCTCTCTTCGTCCAGTTCGGCTATCTTCTTTATGAAATCTTCTTGAGTTAAATCCTTTTCTTCGCCAGACTTGACCGCTTTTTGATAGTTTTTATACGCCCATTCGTCCCAAATATGAGTACCGTTGTCAACTAAGTATTTAATATTCGAATTGCCTTGCAAAAACCAAAGCAACTCATAGATAATTCCCTTCAAAAAAACTTTTTTTGTTGTCAGTAGGGGAAAACCCTCATTCAAATCAAACCTTATTTGTCTCCCAAACAAACTCCTGATATATGTACCCTCGACACCATAAAGGGGCTTATCGTTCCCGTTTTTCAAAATATCATCTAAGAGATCTAGGTATTGGTACTCAGAATTATTGGCGTCTGGCATATTTCCTCCTTATTTTTTTATTTCTTCCATGTTTATATTTTCTATTCTACCGGTTGGGGCACCGTCTGCCTCTAGTTCTCTCCGCCAAGAGGTAGCTCCGGTGAGAGCGAGGATTGTTTTTGTAATCGCCTCATCACTAACTGTTATTTTTTTAGTACCCAGCTTCGCCATTTTTAAAGCCTCTTCCCATAACTTATCTCTTTTGGCGTTAGGAGACTTGTATTCATATTCATAATAAACATTCTTAATGCCGGCCTGGACCAAAAGTTTCGTACAGACATAACAAGGGTATAAAGTCACATAAAGGTCGGCATCCTTGATATTAATTCCGTTCTTTGCGGCCTGAGCTATAGCATTCGCTTCGGCGTGAGCTGAACGACAATTATCATACTTACCAGCATCATCAGCCCCAGAACTTCGCCTGAAACACTTGCCATCGTCTGAACAATGATCAACGCCTGGCATAGACCCGTTGTAGCCGGTGGATAAAACCTGCCTATCCTTAACAATAATCGCTCCGGTTGGTCGAGAAATGCAAGTCGACCTTGTAGCAGCGATTTTGGCTAAAATCATGAAATACTCACCCCAGCTCGGTCTAGTTCCGATGATTTCCTTAAAATCATCGTTTTCTTTTAAGAAATTTTTCATCATATCTAATGAATTGAGATTTTTCATATCTTTTAGCCCTTTTATATGTACTTTAGTTTACATTAAGTCTGCCTTTATCTGAAGACTTTTTTATATCTGGACTTCTTGTGACCCCGTCGTTACTCTTCCACCTTGCCACTGACCTCGGTAAAGATGAGTTTTGCCCTTAACTTCGTGGAAAATAACGTGGCACAGCCTGGCACCAAGCTCAATTTTTACCGTGCATGGACCCATGTTGGCTAAAGCAAAAGTAAGCTCTCCGGAATAACCTGGAGACGCCTGAGAAGCACGAAAAAATATACCCATTCTCTGAAGAGTAGTCCTTGGCAAAAAAGTTGCTACCAAATTGTCTGGCATATTTACTTTTTCAATAGTTTTAAAAAGGTAAAATTCTCCAGGCTTGAAGTCAATAAACTTGGTTCTGCCGGCTTCATACCTCGATACGCTTTCAATTTCACAGGTCTTTCTTTCTGTTTCTCCGAGATACCCATCACCCTTGATTTTGAAAAACTCCCCAACCCTAAGGTCAAAGCCTGTTCCTTCCGGGTTTGTTAGCTCCCGCTCGCATAGGTCCTCAACAAGTTTTTGCTCATGAACCAGCTCCAACAATTTATCTACGCCTAATACCATTTATCTCCCCTTCATATAAAATTTATAAACACTAATTATTTTCGAAATACCACTTATAAAAATCATAAGCTACTGGAACCGCATAGACATCACCACCGCCCGCTCCCTCGAGAAGAATAGTAACTTCGATAGTTGGGTCGTTATACGGCGCAAACGAGGTAAACCAAGCGTGCTGTTTCGAATTGTTGGGACCGAATTGAGCCGTGCCTGTTTTGCCAGCAATTTCTACCGGTAGAGAATTTAAACTTCTAGCACTCCCGGAGGTTACTGTTTGTCTCATACCCATCCTAATTATCTCAGCGGTTTTTGCCGAAACTATATCCTTCTTCTCAATCTCGCTCCTTATGTCTGACTTTACTTGACCGTTTCCATCCAAAATACTCTCGACGACGTGCGGTTTATAGTACTGACCTCCGTTCGCGATTGCACATGTTGCATTCGCAATTTGGAGCGGGGTTACCAAAACATCACCCTGTCCGATTGACATATTATAAGTATCGCCCAAATACCAGGGCTCCGCCTTCACCCTTTCCTTCCATCCCGGATCTGGTATTGACCCCTTTGCCTCGCCATTTATATCTAGACCGGCATAACCGGCAAAACCAAAGCGTTCCAGGTAGTTCTTTATTTTCTCTGGACCCAACCCTCTAATATTCTGATACCCACCACCAATAGCGTAGAAAAAGGTGTTTACCGACTCGGCAATTGCCTTTGTAACGTTCGTTACTCCGTGGCCACCCGCCTTCCAGTCAGGGAAAGTAAAACCGCCAATCTTAATACCCCCAGTCGAATTAACTGTAGTGGATTCTGTTATGGTCCCTTCCTGTAACGCACCGGCAGCAATAAATGGCTTGATTGAGGAACCCGAAGGGTATTCACCCGCGATCGTTCGAAAGATCAATGGATTGTTCGAGTCGTTCATTAGTTTAGAGTAATCGGCATCGCTGATGCCCTTAGCAAATAGGTTGTTGTCATATGTTGGCAAGCTAACCATAGCGATAACAGCTCCTGTTTTGGGATTAATCGCCACAGCAGAGCCTTTACCTACTTTTGCTTTTTGCATCTGCTTCTGGAGAGCCTCGGTCAGCTTTTTTTGCGCTTCAAAGTTAATTGACAGTTTTAGGTTATCTCCAGGAACGGGTTCTGCAGATCCAAGGAGTTTTTCGTTCCGCCCCTTCGCATCAACTTCCACTTTTTCTGTTCCATTCACCCCCCTAAGGTATCTTTCGTAGCTCTCCTCCAGTCCGGACTTTCCAATAAAATCATTGAGAAGATAGTCTTGGTTTTTCTTTAGCTCTTCTTCAGAAATACGGCCAACGTAACCAAGCGAGTGCGACAACAATCCATTGTCTAAATATTCTCTAATCGGGTTGATTTCAACTCTTACCCCGCTTAGGTCTTTTATTTCGGATTCAAGTAAAATTGCGGTGTCTTTGGTTAAGTTTTTGCCAACCAAGATCGGTTGCGAGTAGGTAACCCCCTTTTCGGTGATTTTATTCTTTAGATCGTCTATACTTATTTTCGTTATAGATGATAGTTTATTCAAAACATCTTCACGATCTTTTTGCTCAAACGGTAGGTTGCTTGGAGTAATAGTAAGGTCATAATTAGGAATATTTTTTACTAACTGCACTCCTTTTGTGTCATAAACAATCCCTCTAGGTGCCCGGATTACCTTTTCTCTAACACGATTATTTTCCGCCAAAATCATTCGGTTTTTGCCCTCGACCACCTGAAGTGAAAACAACTTCCCGAAAATCAAAACAAAAAACAAAAGAAATAACCCCAATATTACCAGGAAGGTGGTATTGCTTCTTTCCCTCTCAATCGCAGGTGCTTCTGCGTCAGCCGGCAAGATATGATAAATCCACTTCTCCGACTTACTGTTCCGACTCGAGGGAATCTGCCACTTTGACTTACCCTCTAAACCAGTTAATTTTTTAAAGATGTCTCTGTTTTTCATCTTATTTTTCAGTTTTCCTATCAAGCCAATTGTAATATGGTTCTAATATTCGATATATGACCAGTCCGACCAAAATAGTTAACAAAACCCCTGTCACGGTTGTGATTAAATAATTTTGCCACCCTAGAAAATTATTGTCAAATAGGATCGGGAATGAGATTAAGTATATCATCAAAGAGGAAATTAGGAGAAAAATGATATATGTTGATAGCGATTTGTAGCTTGTTTTTCGATAAAAGATTACCCTACCAAGCAACATGACCATTAGGAAAATTGTTGTAAAAACAGGAAACTCGTAAACACTGGCAAAATCAAACAGTAAGCCTGCAATCAGGGCTAAAAAAATTTGAAAGTAGTTTCTACTCCTAAAAGACAGGGAGACGAGAAAAGCTAATGTAATATATGCCGTACTATTAAAGATTAAAAAGTGATGCCCAAACGATAATTCAAAAAAAGTTAGTCCCAGGGTAATCACTAAGGAGACCAGGAAGATCATTTTACCCCCTAACTACCATTACTTTTTCTAACTGGCTCAAATCGACCATCGGTCTTATTTCAATAGCCTGGAAAATTGAACCCGAGATTTGTTGCACCGTGTCAACTCTTCCAATCACTAATCCCTTTGGGAACTCACCCCCGAGTCCAGAGGTGGTGATCATGTCGCCGCCCTTAACTTTTTCGCTCTGTGGCACTTGGTCAAGGATAAGACCACTGCCTATTTTACCCTTCGCTATACCGGTAATATTTAGTTCACTAATTTGTGCGGGAATCGCACTATCCGGATCTGTGATTAGAATAACCCTAGCAGTTCGGTCCGTAATCTCCCGGATCTTACCAACCAAAAAACCTCTAGCCAAAACCACGTCGCCTTTTTTTAAACCATCGTTTTTTCCTACATCTATGGTTATGGTTTCTCTAATGTTGTTAGGGTCAAAGAAAACAACGTTTGCCCCTACCAGAGTAAGGTTGGTCGTTTTTTTAAAGTTTAGATTCGCTCTAAGCTCTTCGTTTTCCTTCTGAGCAGCGCTCAATCTAGCAATTTCTGTCATCGCCCTGTCTAGTTTATCCTGGAGATCTTTATTTTCCCTTGGAAGTGTTCCTATTTTTGTTAAGTTATTAAAAAAACCGGCCACGCCCGTCCCTGCCTCATTAAACACCGTTCCAATCGGGTTGAGGTATGACGCGGCTCTCTTAGTAAAGTCCAATTTGAAGTATTGGTCTACCCCAACAAAAATAAATATGAGCAAAGTTATAGCTATAAAAGTTGTAATTGTCTTTCTTTTCATCTAATAACCAACCTAACCCACTCGTGGTGATTTTGCATACTGCGTTGTGACCAATACCTCTTTCAGGACATCAATATCTTCAAGAACCAACCCGGCGCCCCTAACAACGCTCGTCAGTGGATCATCTGCGAGATGGACAGGCATTTTTGTATTAGCGCTTATTAACTTATCTAACCCTCTAAGCAAAGCTCCGCCTCCAGCAAGAACAATACCTTTATCCATAATGTCTGCGATTAATTCCGGTGGTGTTTCCTCGATAGTCATCTTTACTGCATCTACAATGTCCATAACCGATCTAGATAAAGCCTGCCGAATCTGATCACTATCAACCGTGATAGCCTTCGGGAGCCCAGTAACAAGGTCTCGCCCCCTCATAATCAACTCAAGCCTTTCTTTCATTGGATACGACGAACCAATGCCTATTTTAATGTCTTCAGAGGTTCTTTCCCCGAGAAGTAAGTTGTATTCATCTTTGGCAAATTGGATGATATCTTCGTTTAATTCATCTCCGGCGATCCTTAAGGATCTGGACGCTACTATCCCACCTAGTGAAATAACCGCCACCTCGGTTGTCCCTCCGCCGATGTCAACAATCATTGAGCCGGCAGCATCTTGAACCGGTAGCCTGGCTCCGATAGCGGCCGCCATCGGCTCTTCTATCAGAAACGCCTGTCTCGCTCCTGCATTCAAGGTTGCATCCTCTACCGCTCTTTTTTCCACCTCTGTTACCCCTGAAGGAATTCCAATTACAACTCGAGGCCGAGGTAATAATGAAAACTTTTCCTTGTGAACCTTTTCAATAAAATATTTGAGCATTTGTTCTGTAACTTCAAAATCGCTCACAACCCCGTCTACCAGTGGCCTTCTGGCAACAATATTGCTCGGGGTTTTGCCCACCATTTTCTTTGCTTCTTCCCCGATCGCTAGTATTTGCTTTGTCCTAATATTTAAAGCTACAACCGATGGTTCATTGATGACAATCCCTCGACCCTTAACATAAACGAGCGTATTTGCAGTACCAAGATCAATACCGATGTCATGACTAAAATAACCAAAAAACTTATCAAACATTTATTACGTCCTGAACTACCTTAATAACCTTACTTGGAGTCACTAATTCTGTTTTTTCCTTGTTTCTTAATTTCAACTCTACGGCCTTACTCTTCACCGTCTTTTGACTTACCACCAAGCGGATAGGCAGACCCACCAGATCAGCCTCGGACAGCTTCACGCCCGCAGACTCATTTCTATCATCCCACAAAACCTCAATTTTGTTTCTCTTGAGTTCGTCGTAGACGCCTTGAGCAGCATCAATGATGGACTTATCTTCACCTAAACTGACCAAATGAACCTGAAATGGAGCAACTTCCTTTGGCCAGACAATACCTTTCTCGTCATGTGAGATTTCAACAATAGCACCCATCAGCCGCCCAACTCCAATACCATAGCAACCCGTTATAACTTGATGTTTTATGTTTTTCTCATCAATATATTCAACATCAAAGGGCCTTGTATATTTGGTTTTATTTTTAAAGATATTACCAACCTCGATCGCCTTAATCTCTTTAAGTTTTTTGCCCCGACACTCCGGGCAAACTTTCTGCTCGCTAATCACCTCTTTATTTATGGCTACCCTGCACTTCTCGCACAAGTATACAATATCCTCACCGGAATCTGACTCGGTTTGAAATTCATGCGAAAACCTTGAAAAAGAACCGCCAGAGGCAAAAGTAACATATGTTTTATCGCCGATACCGCACCTCTCAAAGACTCTTGAGTATGATTCCTTCATTTTTTCATAATATGCATCAAGGTCTTTCTCGTCTCGATGAAAGGAATAAAAATCCTTCATTAGAAACTCCCTGCCTCGCAGAAGCCCCGCCTTGGCCCTTTTCTCATCGCGAAACTTATTCTGAATCTGAAAAACATATTTTGGCAAATCACGGTAGGATTGAATATATTCTTTCATAAGAGGCATAACCACTTCTTCGTGGGTAGCGCCTAAAGCATAGTCGGTTTTCGTATAGTAGCTCGTGAACCGGAATAAATTATCTTCAGTCTCCCACCTGTCTGTTTTTTTCCAATTCTCCTTCGGTTGCAACGAGGGCATCAGTATTTCAGATCCACCCATCCTTTCCATTTCATCTCGGATAATGGCCGAGATATTATTGATCACCCGAAGACCTAGAGGCAAAAAAGTGTATACACCAGCCATGAGCTGATCTATATAATTTCCGCGTATCAACAAGTCTGCATTGATACTATCAGCTTCTTTTACCTTTTCTTTTCTGGTTTTAATAATTGTTTCAGTAAATTTCATTTTAGCTTCCAAATAATTTTAATATATATTGACTAACACCGAAAGTCACAAAATCTTTGAAGGTAACAACGATCATCAAGCTAATAAGGGCGGCGAAACCAACAAGATTGATGACACTCTTAGTTTTTAGCGAGATCTTTCGCCTGGTGACAACCTCAATCAGGGTAAATGCAACGTAGCCACCGTCCAGTGCCGGGATAGGCAAAATATTAAACAAAGCCACACTTACAGATAATATGGCAGCAAATTGAACGATCGCGCTTAGACCGAGATGGGCAAAGTAGTTAGTTGTCACAACGAGGCCGATCGGGCCGACAACATTCTCAGAAAGATTAAATTGGGTGAATATCTTCACGAAAAAATCCACCAGACCAATAATGGTGTATTTTGCGATATTACCGGTAGAAATAATCGCGACCTTGAAGGCATTTATTGGATCTGTTTTCAGAGTACCTTCTGTGCTTAAGACTATGCCAATTCGGTTTGTTTCATACTCCTCACCATTTGATCCTTTTATTTTTGATCTATAGGTAGAGAGGTTTTTCTCTATTAGTGCCCCTTCACGCCTCACCACAACGTCAACCTTCGCACCGTCGTCATTAATCTTTGATTGAACTGTATTAATAACTTCATCTGCAAAGTAGATATTTTCCCCATCAACTTTTACGATGATATCGCCACTCATTAAGCCATTTGTCTCTGCTGGTGTTCCCTTCTCAACCTCATCAATCTTCACGGCCATTGTGCTTGTAACGCCCGAGGAACCATCTATTCCGGGGTAAATTTTTTGACTGAACTGACCAAGCCCGATCGGCTTGAACCCAATCATAAAGCAAAGCCAAATTAATATAACCGCCGTCACCATATTCATCAAAACGCCTGCCGAAAAAATCATGATTAGACCAAGCGGGTGCTGCTCAAATAATTTACCTGACCTCTTTCTGCTTTGCCTTGGCTTCTTTTCCTCTTCGACGATAAATGTTTCGACTTCTTCGAGATCGTCAAATTCGCCTTCTAGCTTTACATATCCGCCTAGTGGAATTAGATTGATGGCATACTCGGTGCCCTTGTATTTTTTTGACCATAGCTTCGGTGGAAAACCAAATGCAAATTTCTTTACCCCTACACCCAACGATTTCGCGGCTACAAAATGCCCCAATTCGTGAACAAAAATAATTAACCCAAAAACAACAATAAATGTTATGACCGTAATCACTTCACTTCCTCAATACTAGGAAAAAGATTCCTATTAACATCTAACAAAAATTCTTTATTGCCCTGGCTGATAGACAATGACTTTACCGCATTATTGGATTTCTCGATATAACTAAACACTTTTTGCTTTGTCATGGCTTTTATATTATACGTGTTTAACAGGGAATAGATATAGTCTAAATCTGCCTTCCTGGCAATCTTGGGACTATTATAGATATTTTCTAATTTTCGTTTCTCGTCATTGCCTGCCCGTTCATAGAGTGACAGAATCGGCAGCGTTTTCTTTTTCTCATATATGTCTTTGGCCTCTTTCTTGCCGGTATCCTCTTCTTTGCCCCAAATAGAAATAATGTCATCCCATATTTGATAAGCCAATCCGAGATTTTGGCCATATTCAGAAAGTGCTCTCGTTTCTTTGTCTGGCAACCCTAGGGCAATTCCCACAACACCGCTTGAAGCCGAGACCAGAATAGCTGATTTTCTTTTTATCATGTCAAGATAGTTTTCTTCATTCACAAAATCGTGATACAGGGGTAATTCTGCCATCTTCATGTCTAAAAACTGACCCTCGCTTACCTTCAAAAACACCTTGTTCATGTACCCCGCGACAGATAAATCAAGGCCACGAACCCCCTCACACGCCTTGCAAATCTCAAGGTTAGATAGAATGAGCTGAGCATCGCCAGTATTGATTGCCTGTTCCTGCCCAAACTTCTTCCATATTGTTGGCTTACCTCTTCTAATCTCATCGTGGTCCTCAATATCGTCATGGATTAAAGTAAAATTGTGGAACAGTTCAATGGCAGCAGCTACCTCAATTAAATCTTCTTTCTTTCCATAAGATTCAGCCAGATACAAACACAGGCTAGATCGAAAGTGTTTCCCGCCGTAATCATTTATTTTTTTCAGATTTTCGTCTAGGTAGCCAAAAAAGTAGCGCATCATATCATACATCAACAGATCGTCTTGATCAGACAAGGTCCGCTTAATTTCTTCATCTATCGCTTTTATGTGCGACTCAAAAACATTGAAAATTTTGTTTTCTTTATTCATTACTTCCCAAAATTACGCTGTGTTTTACTATAAAATTCCAGGGCTTTTGCCAGCTCTTCCTCCCCAAACTCCGGCCAGAGACAGTCGGTAAAATATAACTCTGAATAAGCTGATTGCCAGATAAGAAAATTTGACAACCTGTATTGGCCACCACTTCTAATAATCAGGTCGGGATCAGGCAGCCCAGCGGTATACAGGTTATCACTAACCGATTGCTCATCCACTGCCACGCCTTTTGCAAATAGTTTTTTTATGGAGTTGATTATTTCCTCTCTGCCGCCATAATTAAAAGCCACATTGATGGAACCTTGTTCGCATTCGTCCGTCTTCTGTTCAGCGCGGTCTATAGCCTTTCGAATTATGCTGGGCAGGCTTTCCTTGTTACCAATAATTTTCAAGCGGAAGCCTTCTTTTAAAAATTGGTCTGTATTTTCCTCTATGCCCCTCAGTAATAACCTGAATATACCCTTGAGTTCAGTGGTTTTTCTTTTCTTGTTTTCTGTTGAAAGAGCATAAACAGTAAGGTTTTTTATTCCCAGGTCACGACACTTTTTTGCCACCTTCAAGACGGTTTCATAGCCTATTGTGTGGCCATAATCAGCATCCCGGCCGTGTTTCTTCGCCCAGCGTCTATTACCATCCATAATTATTCCAATATGTGAGGGCAAGACAAGGTCTGTCTTCATTTTTTTCCTTTGAGTAGCTAAATTACTAAAAGTTCTTTTTCCTTCACGTCCAATAGTTCTTCAATTTGTTTGTTGTATTTGTCTACTTCTTCTTGTATTCGGTGTTCACCTCTATACATTTCGTCTTCCCCGATTTCACCATCGGTTTTGGCCTTTTTTATCGCATTCCAGGTCTCAGATCTGGCAGTACGGATAGACACCCTTGCTTCTTCGGCTTTTTCTTTTGCCTGTTTAATAAACTCCTTGCGTCTATCCTCTGTTAATTCCGGGATCGTGACCCTAACCATGTCCCCAGTGTTAACGGGGCTGAAGCCCAAGTTTGATTCTCTGATGGCTGTTTCGATAGAACCAACCATGACTTTGTCCCACGGCTGAATCAAAATCTGCCTAGGTTCGGGGATGGAAATGTTTGCTATTTGTTTAATTGCTTGTTTGGAACCATAGGCATCAACCAAAATCGAGTCAACTAGATTCGCGCTCGCCCTGCCGGTGTGAATGTTTGAGAGCTCAGCTTCTAGAAACTCGACAGCTTTAATAAATCTAGGTGTTGCCTCTTTAAGTAAATCTTCAATTTGCATCTTACCTCCTTAATTACCCAGCTCAAATCTTGCAAACCTTCTCACCTGCAATTTCTCCCCGATGGCAGCCGTTTTCTCGTTGATTAAGTCCTGAACCGTGATGTCTGGATTTTTTATAAATGGCTGTTCGAGCAAACATATTTGCGAATAGTATTTATCAATCTTGCCTGTTAGGATTTTTTCGACAACTTCTTTTGATTTGCCGCTTTCGGCAATTTTGGCTTTTTCAATCTCTTTTTCTTTATCGGTTAGCTCCTTGGGCACTTCGTCACGAGTTATATATAGTGGTGCCGCTGCAGCTATGTGCATAGCAAGCTCATTTGCCAGGTTTTTGAAATCCTCATTTCTGGCCACAAAGTCTGTCTCGGAGTTAAATTCTAGAAGCGCACCTATTCGACCGTTGTGAATGTAAGAGACAATCACGCCCTGCTTTGCCTCTCTTTCCGACCTTTTAGCTGCTGTGGCAGCTCCTTTTTTTCTGAGTATTTCGATCGCTTTGTCAAAATCGCCCTTTGCTTCTTCAAGTGCATTCTTGCAATCCATCATTCCAACGCCAGTCATTTCTCTTAATTTTGAAATCTCGCTAAGATTAGTTGCCACTTTTAACCTCCTCCGCTTCGTTCTTTATTACTGGTTTGTGATCGTTAATAGTTTTTGCGACTTCGGTTACGTACAATTGAATTGATTTGACAGCATCGTCATTACCGGGTATGACATAATCAATTCCATCGGGATTCGCATTTGAGTCGACAACAGCAACAACGGGGATGCCAACCTTTTTTGCCTCTCTTATGGCAATATCCTCTCTAACGACATCTAGCACGAAAAGGGCGTCAGGAACTTTTTTCAAAGCAGAAATACCGCTCAAGTTCTCCGACATTTTTTCCGCCTTTTTCTTTGCCACTACGAGCTGCTTTTTAGTAGCAAAGGAGCCTTTTTCTATTTTTTCATTCAATGATTTTAGTGTTTTTATCCTGGTTGCAAATGTTTCAAAATTTGTCATCATGCCGCCAAGCCACCTCACGCTAACATAAGGCATGCCACATGACTCAGCACCATCTTTGATAATTGTCTGGGCTTGTTTCTTTGTGCCAACGAACAAGATAGTGCCGCCACTTTCCGCAATCCCGCCGATATAATCTAGGGCTTCTTTAAATTTTTCCTCAGTTTTGGTGAGATCAAAAATATGAACCCCCCCACGCTCGGTGAAAATAAAAGGACTCATTTTTGGATTCCAGCGTGATTTCTGGTGGCCAAAATGAACCCCTGACTCTAACATTTCCTTAATCGTTGTTTCCATCTTCTTTCCTTTTCTTCCGTTTATTACGGACCTCCGCCTCTCTCACTTGTTTCATAAGCCAGAAGGCAGGAACGAAACATCAAGAGACGTGTGAATTAATAAAAATTTTGCTTAAATATCTTACCAAAAAAGCTGTCTTTGGTCAATCAATACTTTGATTTATCAAATCCTTGAAAAAGCAGTTCATTTAATGTATAATTCTTCTGTTATGAAAAAAGAGATACACCCGAAATATGAAAAAACGATCGTGACTTGTTCTTGTGGGAATACGTTTGAAACAAAATCAACAGTACCCGAGATTAATGTTGAAATTTGTTCGGTTTGTCACCCCTTCTATACCGGCAAACAAAAGTTAGTGGATACGGCCGGTCGCGTAGATAAATTCCGCTCAAGGATGCAGAAAATGGAAGAGATAAAATCCCAAGCAGGCAAAAAAACGCGAGTCAATTCCAAGAAAAGTGACAGCGAGCCAACCGAGACGATTGAAGAAATCAAAGAAGAAATCACCGAAGAAACAATAGAAATTACTCCCGACAGCCAAGAAAAGAAATAACGGATCTTTCTATAGCGCTTTTTAACTTTGGGTTAAGGCGCTATAATTGTATTTACTTATGTTAGAAAAATATAACAGTTACAAAAACGAACTAAAGGAAATCGAATCTGCGCTAGCCGATCCGTCTAACTTAAATGATTCTAAAAAATTGACAGAATTAAATCGAAAAAGAATCCAACTTGCGGGTTTGATAAAATTATTTGAAGACCTGAAAAGGATTCAAAATGAGATCAAAGAAGCTGAATCCTTTCTGAGGGAAGAAAATGACCCCGAACTTGTTGCCATGGGGGAAGATGTATTGAAGGCTAAGCAAAAGGAACGCGACAAAATCTCCAAGAAACTAGAGCTCGAACTAGTCCCGAAAGATGTCAATGACGAAAAAAATATAATTATCGAGATTAGGGCGGGAGCAGGCGGCAACGAATCAGCATTATTTGCCGCTGAATTGTATCGAATGTATTCAATTTTCTCCGAAAAGCGAAATTGGAAAATTGATGTACTTAGTTCCCACAAAAATGAAATTGGAGGATTTAAGGAAATCATTTTCGAAATAAAGGGTGATAGCGTTTATCATTATTTAAAATATGAAAGCGGCGTCCATAGAGTGCAGAGGGTGCCAGAAACTGAATCGGGCGGTCGAATCCATACCTCCACCGTAACGGTAGCCGTGCTGCCCGAGGCAGAAGAAATCGATCTGAAGATTGAACCCAACGAGATTAGGATTGATGTTTTTAGATCTAGCGGACCGGGCGGACAGAGTGTGAATACAACCGACTCTGCTGTCAGAATAACTCATATACCCACGGGCTTGGTAGTTTCTTGCCAAGACGAGAAGTCTCAAATCAAAAACAGAGACAAGGCTATGAACATACTTCGTTCGAGACTCCTACTTGCTAAACAGGAAGAGGAAGCCAAAATACGCGGTGACGCCAGAAGGCTGCAAATTGGTACCGGAGACCGAAGCGAAAAAATCAGAACTTACAACTTTCCCCAAGACCGAATTACAGACCATCGAATCAACTTCTCACTCCATAACTTACCGGATTTTTTGGCCGGGAACATTGACGACATGCTTAATAAATTAATAGAACTTGAGCAGCAAGAAAAGTTAAAAAAGGTTTAAGTTAAGACTTGGTTTCCACAAGAATCAGTGTAACGGTTTTTTCTTTACTATCTCGAAGATAGGTAATTTTTACCTTGTCTCCGACCTTATACTGACTAATAATATTTGATAACGACTTATTGGCTGCAATTTTATCATTATTAATTTTTGTTATGATATCGCCCTCATTCAAACCGGCCTTATCGGCAGGTCCACCCGGGATTACCGCTATTTGATTTTTACTACCATATATATAAGCGCCCTCACTCACGGGTAAATTATTACTTACAGCAAATTCCTTGGTGATCGGAATATAGCTTACTCCCAACATGGGCCTCACTACCTTGCCGCTTGCTATTACACTTGAAATAGCTGATTTTGCCACATTTACAGGTATAGCGAAGCCGATTGATTGTCCTTGCTGATCGACGGCCGTATTAATACCAATCACTTGCCCCAAAAGATTGATCAAGGGACCACCAGAGTTGCCAGAATTAATTGCCGCATCGGTTTGAATCATGTTTTCTAGAGATTCCACACTCCCACTACCGCTATCTCCCGCCTGTATCGCCCTCCCGATCGCACTAATCACTCCTTCCGTAACTGTGTTCTGGTATTGACCCAAGGCATTCCCTATCGCCACTACCTGCTGACCGATCTGCAAATCGTTAGAATCGCCCAGTTCCGCGACCGGCAAGTTACTGCCATCAACCTTAAGAAAAGCCAGATCATTCAATGGATCAACGGCTTTTATTTTGGCATCGTATTGCTTGCCATTGCTAGTAAAAACACTATACGTCGCGTCGGCATCACTGACAACATGTTTGTTTGTTAGTATAAGCCCATCCTTTGTGACAATAAAACCGGTGCCGGCGCTCTTTGAACTATTAACGTTTCCGAAAAAACCGATTGTTTTTGAGGTTCCGGTAATGCTAACCACAGCAGGTCCAGCCTTCTTTACTGCATCTATCGCGGCCGAGCTCTCACTCACGGTCAGTTTCGTGTTGTTCGTAATGCTTGTTCCGTTGCCTGTTTTGTAGTCGAGGTAAACATAGCTACCAAAGACGCCGCCCAAAATCCCAATAAAGAAATTTAGAAGTATAATTACGGTCAGGGTGTTTTTGTTTTTAATGTTTCTTTTTTTGTCTTCCATTTTCCTCCTATATTTGTGGCAACCATCTTGCCGAAATAAATAAAACAAACAGGAATAATAAAGTAAGAACTATATATTGAAGTATAACATTTTGCGTCAAACTCTTATCTGCTTTGTGTGATACCACACCCCAAGTAAAATAAAATATAATAGTTAATATAATGGCTGGAATCGGCGTACCCGCCAGATTGGCTTTTTCGTATGATGAAAAAACCGGATAATTCACCACCCAGATAGAACTGACCCAAGCAGCCTCAGCCCCCAATAAAGAAATAACCAAGTTGTAGGGTCTAAATTTTGTTAACGAAATACCGTTTTCCCAAGCTAAGAAGTACGAGATAATATAAAATACAACGCCCGTAAAGATAACCACAACGAATAAAGGAAATTGGAAATCCGAATTTGTACTGTAGGTTATATAAAAACGGAAAATTGCCGATAGACTAAAAAATAGAGATAGAAAAGCGACACTTATTACAACGTTCCGTTGAAATACGGCCGCCCTATTCTCTAAGTTGTGAACCCTTTTAAGCGCAACCAGCAAAAAGTAATTAGCCAGAGAGACGGCGGCGACCAAGGCATACGTAATTACGGGTTGCATAACTGATTGGACGTAAAAGAGAGCTCCTAAATTGAAAAGAACCGGCAATGAAAGGAATTTCAAACTGTCCAAAATCTCTTTTTTGTCGAAATTAATTTTGAAAAAATAAAATAGTAAGCTTGCGTTTGTGACAACAACCAACCCCAATACAAGGGGTAAGAGTTGAGGAAATTGGATTATTAATCCATATTGAATAGCAAAAATGAATGTAAAAAGTAATGACCTTTTTTGGATAGAATTCATGTCTTAACCATTATAGTCACGGCCAAGAATAATCTCAACATCGTAACCTGGTGTGCCCTGTTTTTTTATGGCCTTAACTTTTAACAATTGTTCTAAGGAGCTTATCGTAGTCGGTTTTGCCCCGTTAGTATAATCATAGATTACGGTTTGAGCTACGGCTGAATTAGAGGCCGAACTTATATCCACGATGTTATAACCAGAAGTTTTTAGGCTGTTGGCAACAGTTGTTGCGAGTCCGGACCTTGTTGTTCCATTATAAATGGCAATTTTTGCTGCTTCTGTTTTAATGCTTGTGTCGTTGAAAATATTTTTTGCGGCTGCTCGCAACCCTGAATAGTCCCCTAGGCCAGCCTTGGGAATTAGGGTAGACCCAGCTGAGGCTGGGGTGATGCCATAACCGTTCATCAAAAGCCCGTCAACGCCATTATCGAATACTTTATTGATAATTTTTTTAGTATCTACTAGCTTTGCCAACTCAATCAAGCGCTGGAATTCATCAGTTCTAAAGTCGGTCTTTACATGCCCGCCGATAATGTTAATGATGTCAGCTATTTTTTTCGGATTTAACAAAGTTTGTGATGATAAAATTTTATCTTTTAGGGCTACTAGCACTTGTTGCTGTCTTTTGGCTCGATCAAAATCACTGGTAGTCTCTCTAGACCTGGCATACTTCAGAGCCGTAGTGCCGTTCATGTGTTGCATACCTTTCTTAATCGAAAATGTACCTTCGGGATAAAGGGGATCATATAGGTCCTTTTCTACGTTTATATCTATGCCTCCCACAGCATCAATCATCTTCTTAAAGCCGGTGAAATCTACCCTTACATAATAATGAATTGGAATATCTAAAACATTACTTACTGTCGCTTTGGCTAATCCTGGCCCTCCCCCCTTGTTCTTCTCCTCACCACACGCATGGGCATAGTTGATCTTAGAGTAACCACAATTGTCCCCGATTTTCACATACAGGTCTCTCGGTATAGAGATCATGGCAATGTTCTTTGTTTTTACGTCATAACTCATGACCATGATCGTATCTGAGAGGTTAGCACCGGGATGCCCCTCATCTCCCACCCCAAGAATCAAAACATTGACACGACCGGAGGCCTCGCCCTTCAATTGCTTTTTATCAAAAAGACCCAGAAGCCCCGGAGAGCCACCAGCAAAAATGTTCTTCATCGAGTTGTATGAGATCCAGCCAAAATATCCAATACCAACCAGGAGAATCGCCAAAAAACCGAGCAGTACAATTCTCTTAATTTTTTTCTTCCTTTTTTTCCGAGCAAAAGCGACGCTAGTTTTGTCGGTAGGTTTTTTAGTATCTTCTGGAATACTGTTCACGCTTTTTTCAATGTCCTCAATTGATAATTTCTTTTTCATTTTCCTTATAATTACACAAATAAGATTATATACAAAAAAAGATTGCCAGCCAAGACTTTTTATAGATATAATAACAACATTATGTCAAACGAAACGCCGGAACCAAACCAAGCTCTGCCCGAGGAAAAAAAAGAAAAGTCTGAAAATTTTTTTTGGGAACTTACCAAAACGGTTATAATTGTCGGATTACTTGTATTTTTCTTTCGATTCTTTATAGTCCAGCCGTACTACATTATTGGCTCAAGTATGGAGCCGGACTACCATAACGGTGAATATTTGTTCATTGACGAGGTTAGTTATCGGTTATCTACTCCTCACCGTGGTGATGTGGTTGTGTTTAAGCACCCCGACGAAACATGTATCTCCTTCGTTGAGAAATCCCCCATCTTAAAAACTTTCCTACAAGGACCCTGTAAAAATTATATAAAAAGAGTTATTGGCTTGCCGGGCGAAACAGTAAAAATTCAAGACGGTAAGGTAATAATTATTAATAATGATAACCCCAATGGGTTCGGACTGAATGAGACCTATGTCGAACCGGGGCTCCAAACTCTCGGTAACCAAACCGTAACAGTTGGCAAGAACGAATACTTTGTTTTGGGCGATAATCGAAAACCAAATGCCAGCTCTGATTCGCGTGAATGGGGTCTCTTAAATAAAGATTACATTGTCGGAAAAGCTTGGCTAAAGGTCTTGCCCATCTCCGACCTTGGTTTCTTTAAAAGCCCCAATTATTAAGAATTTGTTATTATTTTATAGATACGTTCTAAGTCTTCAAGACTGTAGTAACCAATAACTATTTGGCCGCCTTTTGATTTACTCTTAATCACAACCTTACTGCCCAGGGTTTCTTCTAATTTTTTCTCGGCTGCTTCAAAGTTTGGATCTTTTGTCTTTCCCGCCGCACTGTTTTTAACCCTGCTTGACCTACTCTCAGCCTGACGAACGGTAATCTTACCACTAACCATATTCTGGAATAATAACAATTGTTCATCTTTGTTCTCTATGCCTAGCAGTGTCCTGGCGTGGCCCTCGGTTATAACCCCCTTGGATAGGGCTGCTTTTATTTCTACCGGCAAGGATAATAGTCGAACGGTGTTGGCAATTGTCGATCTGGCCTTTCCCACTTTTCTCGCGACTTCATCTTGTGTTAGGTTGAACTCATCCATCAATTTCTTATATGAATATGCCGCTTCAATCGGGTTAAGGTTTTCCCTCTGGACATTCTCAATTAACGCTAGCTCTAGCTTCGATTGCTCATCCAGGGTTCTTATTATCACCGGCACCTCTTTAAGGCCCGCTATCTTTGCTGCCCTCAATCTTCGTTCTCCGGCAATAAGCTGGTATCTATTTTCATTCGGTGTCAAAAGAAGTGGTTGAAGAATCCCATGCTCCCTAATAGAGCCGGCGAGCTCAGACAAAGACACTTCCTCAAAGTTTTGTCTGGGTTGGTGAGGATTCGGATCAATTAGGCCCACGGAAATAAAATCCGTAGCGTTAACCTTGATTTCTTCGCCCGTCTCGTCAATACTTATCGGAATCAACGAATCCAAGCCTCGACCGAGACCGTGCTTATTCAACTTCTTACCATCATCATCTGTTACTGTTTGCATTTTATGTGTACCTCCTTAGCCAATGTTTTATAAGCGTTTGCCCCTTTACCAAATCTGTCATATTGATATATTGCCTTGCCGAAAGATGGCGCTTCCGCCAAGCGAATATTTCGTGGAATAATAGTATCAAACACCTTGTTTGGAAAATGTTTCTTAACTTCCTCCTCTACTTGTCTGGAAAGTAGGGTGTGTTTATTATACATAGTCAAAAGAACACCAAGTAGTGCTAATTTTGGGTTTAAGCTTATTCTAACTCGCTGGATAGTGTGTAATAGCTGGCTCAGTCCTTCTAGGGCATAGAATTCTGTCTGAACGGGTATAAGAACATAATCAGCGCTCACGAGCCCATTTACTGTTAAAACTCCTAGTGATGGCGGACAATCGATCAAAATATAATCATATTCGTCTTTCACCCGCTCAATCGCCTGCTTTAACCTGTGCTCTCTAGCTATTTGGCTGGCCAATTCAACCTCTGCTGCAGCCAAAATGACTGACGAGGGTGCTAGGTGTAGTCCGTTTGCTCCCGTTTCAAGCCTTATATCTCGGATAGGAACATCCCTCACTAAAACATCATACAAACCTTTTTCGATTTCGTTTTTATCAACACCCAGCCCGCTTGTAGAGTTGCCTTGTGGGTCGAGATCAATTAATAATACCTTTTGGCCACCTTTTGCTAAATAGGCTGCAAGGTTAACCGTGGTGGTGGTTTTTCCAACGCCACCTTTTTGATTTGTGATAACTATAGTTTTTGCCACGTATCCAGTCTAACAAATTATTTGAACTGCTTCCATATAAAAATTACCCTTTGAAAGGGTAATTTTATTTATAATCTATTTTTTCAATTTTTAGCTTTTGATACTTCTGCCTGTGGCCAGTTTTGACCCTATAGTTCTTCTTCGCTTTATATTTGAATATAATTTGCTTCTCCCCTTTTTCAACCCCAAGATTAGTGGCAACCACCTTGGCCTTTTCAACTAGGGGCTTTCCGATATCAACCTTGTCACCATTTACAACCAAAAGAACTTCACTAAAGCTTATCTTTTCATTCTCCTTGGAATCCATGAGCTCAACTTCAAGAAAGTCGCCTTCTTTAACTAGATACTGCTTCCCGCCAGTTCTTATGACGGCGAACAGGGCCTTGGTCTTAATATTTGATTTTTCTTCTTCTTTTTTCATCATAATAATATATACAACGTATTAGATTCTAGCAAAAATTGCCCAGAAAATCAAGGATATTTAGAAGTCAATTTTTTTATAGCGAATGATTATACTCTCCAAAATACCAATTGATGCCAAGGTGATAACAGTAGATGTTCCCCCAGAACTAATAAGGGGTAGCGGGATCCCGGTCACTGGCATTATTCCGATATTCATACCAATATTAATAAAGACATGAAAGAAAAGCATTGCACAGATACCAGTTGCTAAATACATCCCAAAGTAATCCCTGGCTAGCATAGCCGTTCTTATACCTCGATATAGTATTACAGCAAATAGAATCAGAACTGAGGCTGCTCCAACAAAGCCCATCTCTTCTGCCAGCGCAGCGAAAACAAAATCAGTATGCTTAAAAGGTAGGAAGTTTAGTTGGGATTGCGGTCCGTGACCCAACCCCCTTCCGGTCCATCTACCTGAACCAATAGCAATCATGGCTTGATTGACATTCCAGCCTGACCCCATCGGGTCTGCTGTTGGGTTCAAAAAAGTCAACAAACGCTTCTTTTGGTAGTCATGTAAAAATTCATAAACTATGGGAGAAGATATTATACCTATCAGAAATAATAGAATTAGATATAGCTTTCTTGCATTACTGACTATCACCATAGACACCCAGATAACCAAGAAGGTTAGTGCCGTACCCAGGTCAGGCTGCAGCATCACAAGAACCGTTGGTATAGCTACGTACAAAAGGGATTTAAGCAAAGTTTTGAGTTGCCTCATATCCTCCTGTCTCTCAGCAAAAAATTTCGCCATTACCACGATCATGAAAATTTTTGCAAGTTCCGAAGGTTGGAATTGAAAAAAACCAATGTTTATCCATCTCGTTGCTCCAAGGGTTGTCGTACCAACAAATCGCACCGCAACTAACATAACAATAGTTGAGACATAAAGAATAGCCGAATAGTTCTTAAACGAGCGGTAGTCCATCTTAGCGATAACAACAAGGGCAAACACACCGATAAGGGCAAACAAAACTTGTTGCAGCGCTTCTTTCCCTCCACCGCTCATTGAGAAAGTCGTACTGAAAATTATGGCAATGCTAAAACCAAGCAACAGAAGCGTTGCTAGAAGTATTACCCAATCAAAATTTTTAATGAATCTTAGATAGCGTTTCAAGGTCTAGTTAACTCGTTTTAATCCTATCCAAATAGATGCGTTTTCGATCTTCGCCTCTTCATTATAGTCGAATACCGCTGTCTTACCAGACTCTAATTTTACCGCCAACGTCTCTTTCATAATATAGTCCCGCCAAGTCTCCCCTAAGACGCTTTTGATATTATCGTCTGTAGCTGCAAAGTAGATATTTATTCTATTTGAAACATCAAAGCCCGCTTTCTTTCTCATGTCTTGTATTTTTCGCACAAGTTCTCTGGCTAACCCCTCGTCAGCCAGCTCCTTGGTTATCTTGACATCAAGCATCACCGTCTCTTTGCTCTTGTCACTATTAACAACTTCTTTGACGTTAACCTCGTCCAGGATTATTTCTTCGAACTGCTTGCTTAACTCCTCGCTCCCATATTCTAACCTTGCAAGAGGTTGCCTTACCTTAACTCCTTCCTTCATTCTAGATGAAAGCCCTGCCTCAACTATGCTTCGAGTTTTTTTCATCTCGGCTAAAACTTCATTATCCACCTTCCTCGCAACTGGATAGCTCAGTAAATGAATGGAGTCTGGATCACCGCCCAATTTCAGTCCACTATAAAGGATTTCTGCATACATGGGCGTAAATGGTGCCAGAAGAACAGAAAGCTCTCTTAGGACGTGGTATAACGTCTCATAGGCATAATTTTTATCACTATCGTCCTCGCTCTTCCAGAACCTACGCCTTGAACGCCTAACATACCAAGTTGATAATTCATTTACAAAATCCATTATGGCAATTGAGGCAACATATGGTTCGTATCGGTCAAGATTTTTTGTAACATCCCTCACCAGCCCATTTAGTTTTGCCATGATCCACCGATCCAATACGTTATCTGAGTCAATTTCTCCCTTTGGCTTAAAGTTATCGATCTCTGCATACATCATGAAAAACGAATAAACATTCCAAAGCGTAATAAATAGATTTCTCGAGACCGACACAACCTCCTTTTCCATAAACAGCTTTGATTCTTCTGGCTTATTAACCGAGTAAAAAAAGAACCTGATAACGTCTGCGCCATATTTACAGAAAGCCTGATCCGGAATAACAATATTTCCTTTTGATTTCGACATCTTAAAGCCTTTGCTATCCAAGACGTGACCGGTAGAAATAATGTTTTTATAAGCTGGTTTATTACTAATAAGGGTGGAAATTGCTAGGAGAGTATAGAACCAGCCTCGAGTCTGGTCAATCGCTTCACAGATATAATCAGCCGGGAATTGCTCCTCAAATCTTTTCTTATTTTCAAATGGGTAGTGATATTGAGCATAGGGCATAGACCCAGAATCAAACCAAACATCAATAACCTCAGGGGCTCGCTTCATTTTGCCACCACAAGAACAATCAAATTCTATTTCGTCTATATAGGGTTTATGCGGTTCGACGTTATTTACCTCCGAAAGGTTTGTAACTACCCTGTATTTTTGACATTTTTCACATTCCCAAACAGGTAGCGGTGTACCCCAATATCTATCGCGGGAAAGGGCCCAATCCACGTTATTTTCCAACCAGTTGCCAAAACGACCATTTTTGAGATGCTTTGGATTCCAATTTATTTTTTCGTTGTTTGCGAGAAGATCCTTTGCCACCTTGGTCGTTGCTATATACCAACTATTTTTTGCGTAATACAGGAGAGGGGAATCACATCGCCAACAAAATGGATAATCATGAGTAAATTGCTCTGTTTTGAATAATAGGTGGCGCTTTTCTAAATCCGTTACAACTTCTTGGTCCGCCCTTTTAACAAATTTACCCGCCCCCGCTCCGGCAAGAGCTGTGCCCTGCTCATTAACTGTTTTTAAGATTTTGATTTTATTTTTTTCATAGCCCCACTCATAGTCTTCTTGACCGAAAGCCGGTGCTATATGAACAATGCCGGTTCCATTCTCATCCAATACATAGTCGGCCAGAATAAGCTTATGAGCTCGCTCACCTGACTCAGAAAAACTAATCCCATCCGGGTAAATTTCCTCGTAATCACCCCTCGTCTCGCCCAGGCTGTACTTTTCTACTAATTTTTCTCCGGTTAGATTCTCAATAACTTTATAGTCTTTTTTGAGAAGCTGGGCTGCTCGGTTTTTTGCCAAAATTATTCGTTTGCCATCCGTTTCTACTTCTAGATATTTCACTTTTGGACCAAATGCTAGTGCTGCATTGCCCGAAAGAGTCCAGGGCGTGGTTGTCCAAACTAAGAAATAAACCTCTTCTTTCTTTGATTTAAATAAAACATAAATTGATTCTTCGCTTACCTCTTTATAGCCTTGGGCTACCTCATGTGACGACAAAGCCGTCCCACAACGAGGGCAATAAGGCACTATTTTGTAACTTTTATATAAAAGGCCTTTTTTATCAATTTTACCAATTATATTCCAGACACTCTCAATATACTTCGGTTCATAGGTTATATAAGGATTCTTCATATCAACCCAATAGCCCATTCTCTCGGTCATTTTTTCCCATTCACTCTTGTACTTCCAAACCGATTTTTTACAAAGTTCATTGAATTTAACAACAGACTCATAGGCATTGCCCGGGACAATATTTTCTATTTGCTGTTTGCCTGATATGCCCAGCTCCTTTTCAACCTGCAATTCAACCGGTAGACCGTGAGTATCCCAGCCGGCTTTTCGTTCTACATGATAACCTTGCATTGTTTTGTAGCGAGCGTATAGATCCTTGAACGATCTTGCCAACACGTGGTGAAGTCCAGGCATTCCGTTTGCGGTTGGCGGACCTTCGTAAAACACAAAGTTCCCTTTTTCTGCCCTTTTGGCTAAGGTTTTATTGAAAGTATCTTTCTTTTGCCAATACTTTAATATCTCGTTTTCTTCGGCCGGCAAGTCAAGCTTTGGATTTACTTTTTTGAACATACTCATATTATTTTACCTTTTTATAAATAAAAAGGCACCCTTTCACAGGACTCCGATACTTACCGGGGGGTACCATCCTGTTTGGTGCTTAATTTCTGCTGTTACGGGCTTACCCGTTAGGCTCTACTCTCATCACGATTTCTTCCTAAGACCCTCCAATAATACATGGATCGCAGTTGATAGCTGCTCAAAGGTTTCTGTGTAAATTATATAACACTTCCACCTAAACTGCAATTAACTCAAAGCGAACCTATAATTACCTGTAGCAAATAAAGGAGAACATAAGCGATTATGGGCGACAAGTCCATTACCCCACCAACCGGTGGAACAATTTTTCTTATCGGTGCAAGAATAGGCTCAGTGATGTCGTCTATTACTTTCCGAAATTTAGGAATACCGCTCGGTATCCAACTCAAAACAACCCTCACCAGAATCAGGATCATAAGAATATTGGTAAATAAATTTACAAAATTTATAATAAGCTGGTAATTCATAACCGCATGAAGTTTTTGATCTCATCTCTTGCAGGGATATTACCTCGCCAGGATGAGACTTCTTTCCCGTCGTTCTGAGTAACAACGAAGGCGGGGGTGGCGTAGATATCGAATATCTGGGCAAGTTGCTGGGAATTCGTTTGATCGAGATCTAGGTATTCAACATCATAACCGTCTTCCTCAAATTCTTTCCCAACATTAATTGCGTCTTCATATTCAGGATTTTCTATTTTTGTAAAAACCTTTAATTTCATTCCGACTCCTATAACTAGAATACTTTACCTGACAAACGAATGCAATTACTCTACGGTCACACTTTTTGCCAGATTCCTTGGCTTATCAACATCCAATTTCTTCTCAACTGCTACATAATAAGCAAATAATTGTAAGGGAGTTACCGCTAAAAGTGGCGTTAACATCTCTAGGGTTTTTGGTATATAAATGATATCGGTTGCCACTTTTGCGATGTCTTTATTCCTATCTGTTGTCAAGGCAATGATCTTCCCTGATCTAGCCCTTATCTCTTCAATATTTGAGACTCCTTTTTCGTAGACACTATCTTTTGGCACAATAGCAAAGGTTGGAAAATCTTCATCTATAAGAGCGATTGGCCCGTGCTTCATCTCGCCAGAAGCATAACCCTCCGCGTGGATATAGGATATTTCTTTAAGCTTAAGCGCGCCTTCCTCAGCCACCGGAAAACAATATTTCCTTCCTAGATACATGAAGTGTCGGCAGTCTTTATATTTTTTCGCTAATTTTTGTATTTGCTTCTTATTTTTTAATATTTTTTCCACTTTTTCGGGGATCTTTTTTAGCTCGCTAAGTATCCTTTCACCCATCACTTCAGACATTTCTCTTTGCCTACCAAGCATAACTGTAATCAAAACGAGAACAGTTAGTTGCGAAGTAAATGCCTTCGTCGAAGCAACAGCGATCTCTGGCCCAGCATGATTATAGACACCTGCGTCTGTATCCCTGGCGATCGTAGACCCGACCGCATTTACAATACCGAGTGTCAAGGCTCCTTTTTTCTTTGCCTCTCGAATTGCCGCCAGAGTATCTGCGGTTTCCCCCGACTGGCTTATCGCCAAGACCGCCGTCCTTGAGTTTATTAAAGGTTTTCTATATCTGAATTCCGAGGCATATTCAACCTCCACCGGAATGCCGGCATATTCCTCAATCATATACTCGCCAATCAAGCCGGCGTACCTGGCTGTCCCGCAGGCAATTATGATAATTCTGTCAACTTCTCTCAGCCGATCAGCAACGCTGTCTAAGCCGCCCAGCTTCACATCACCATCCCCAATAACTATTCTGCCCCTAGTCGAATTTCGAATAACCTCCGGTTGTTCCAAAATCTCTTTAATCATAAAGGTTTCGTGTCCGGTTTTTTTGGACTCCTCAAGGGACCATTCCACTTCGCTAATCTCACATTCTTTTTTATTTTCATCAAGGTCGGAAATTTCGAAACTTTTTATCGTGATGTCAGCAATCTCACCATCATTTAGATAAACTACTTGATTTGTATGACCGAGAATAGCAGATGCGTCGGAAGCAACAAAATTTTCCCCATCGCCGACGCCCAAGATTAATGGACTCCCGCTTCTCGCAGCGATAATCCTCTCTGGCTCCTTCGAGGATATTACAGCAATCCCGTAGGTTCCCTTGATTCGCTTAAGAGCACAACGAACAGCTACCAATAAATCTGCCTCGTAATAACTCTCGATTAGGTGTGTCAACACCTCTGTATCCGTGTCTGATAAAAAAACATGACCCTTTTTCTTGAGCTCACTCTTTAATTCTTGATAGTTTTCTATTATTCCATTATGAACGAGTGCAATATCTTTCTTGCACGACAGGTGTGGGTGGGCATTTACAATTGTAGGTTCGCCGTGTGTTGCCCAGCGAGTATGGGAAATACCGAGCGAGCTTTTGTTTGGTTTTATTTTTTTTTCTAAATCGCTTACCCGACCAACTGATTTTATGACTTCCAGATCCTTCCCGTTTATGACCGCAACACCCGAAGAATCATAACCCCTATACTCTAGCCTTTTCAGGCCTTCAATTAATACCCGTTGAACGTTCTTTTTACCAACATAGGCGACAATACCACACATCTAATAACTCCTTTTTGTATGTTAAGCGAGGCTATTTCAATATCTGCCAATTTCTACGCTTGATGCGCCCGATGATAAATTAATAAGGATAGTTTTCTTACTAGTTTCATAGTCTGCAGAAACATACCCTTCATCGTTTTTCGTAATATTGACATTGCCCACAAAACTTACCCTAGTTAACCCGGAATCGGTCAATATCTTAAAACCTATTTCTTTTGGTATCTGAAGCCTAATACTTGACGCGCCCATATCAATACTTGACTCCACTTTGTCCACGAGACTACCAAATCTAATTTCCCCGCTACTGGCGCCTGCCTTGATTTTAAGGTTACTTATTTGCAGTTTTGACAAATCAATGTCCAGTGAACTTGCACCACTATCGACCCCCAACCTGGTTGGTATGTTAGGGGTTATGGAGACACTCAATTCTCTATTCTTCCAGCTCGATGGAGTAAATAAAAAAACCCCGCTCTCCTTTTGACTTAATTTGATTCTTGCAGTTGAGCCGTCAATTGCTCTAGATTCCTCGAGCTGTCCCAGGTTCAACGCCGTCGCTTCGAACAAGGTATTATTATCACTTTCCGACAGAGAGTTAATTGACACCTTGGTTGCTCCAACATTAATGGTCAAATCCATGTCCTTTTCTTTTCCCTTATCGTATTTTTCCACCACCTTAGAGGTAGTTATGCTTTGACCGTCCTCGCGGACGTTTAACCACTGCCAATTGGGAAGCCAATCAGCTTTTGTCTGAAAAGACAAAAAAACCGCCCCCAACACAAAGATCAATACAATCAAGGAAGACATATTCTTGTTCTTTGTTATCATCTGGAGACCTAGAACTATTAGAATTAACGGCCAAAAAGACAAAAAAGCTATCCAGACATCATTTGACCACCAACCCAGGCTCACCCCCAAAATAAGCACCCCGAGGGTCATAATAACTAAGCCCCAAAACAATTTCATACTGTTCATTGGCACCCCGCTTTCTAGCGCCTCGAGCTCTTAAGTATGAGGAATAAACCGATGAAGACCAAAATGATAGGCCAAAATATTCCCCAAACATCTATACTGAAATAATTTTGCAGAAGAAACAAGACACCAAGCAAAATCAGCAGTAAGCCCCAAAAAACACGCCCATCGGTTCTCCTTAAATACGATTCGTCTGCTTTGCTATCAATCCTTTCATCAATTATTTCTGCTTCTACCGGTTCTTCTTTTTTGTTTGTTGCCATAAGGCCTCCTTATTATTTCTCTAAACCTCTAGCTATAATTATGATGCCAATCAGAATGATAATTACTGGCCACGCGTGCGACCAGAAGCTATACCCGACAATTTTATCCACTAGCGCGATCAAGCCAAACACAAGAAGCGCAACACCCAACCAAACGATAAGCTCGTTGTCCTTATCGGGTCTGTCGACCCTCATGTTTTGCTTTATATCACTAGCTATCTTTGTTGCTGTTTCTTTTATATCTTCGGTTCCGGTCTTGACCTCTTTTGAGTCTGGACTTATCGGTATAATTATCCAGGCCAGTATATATGCCAATATCCCGGCGCCCGACAAAATTATTAACACAAATATCAGCCTGACTAGCACAACGTCGACATCAAAATATTCCGCCAAACCGCCAGCTACACCGCCAAGGATTTTATCATCACTAGATCGATATAATTTCTTTGTTTCCATTTTTCTCCTACATCAAGTAGATTATATCAAATTTTGCCACAATTAATCCATGTTCGCATGCAATATCACTCTTTTTACATACTTTTCCATAATCGATCTTATTTGATTTAACTCGGCAAGGGTGAAACCCCCCTCGTTTTTCAGTGATGAATCGTATGTAATCTCGGGCCTAAAGTTCTGCAATGTAAAAAGCTTAGAATCCTTTAGTAGTTTCCCTACTGCTTCAAAATCATCGATTTTATGGTAATAAGGTAAAACTGTGGTTCTGAACTCATAATCGACCTTATCCATTTTAATTATACTCACGCTTTTTTGAATAACATTTGTGTTCAGGTATCCCGAAATTCGTTCGTACATCGCAAGTGGCCCCTTAATATCCATTGCCACATAATCGATTAACTTGTTTTCGATTAAACAGTTTAGTAACTCTGGGTTGCTTCCATTAGTATCTAGTTTGACCAAAAAACCACTTTTTTTTATTTTATCGATAAAAGTATATATGTCCTTCTGCAGCAAGGGCTCACCACCTGTTATCACTACACCGTCTAATTTACCTTTGCGTGCAACCAGGAGATTCCAAAACTCGTCCTCATCTACTCTGCCCTTTCCTCTATCTAAAAGATCGGGGTTATGACAAAACCCGCAACGAAAATTGCAGCCTTGAGTAAATACCACGGCTGCAATTTTGCCCGGATAGTCAATCAAACTCGTTTTGACTAAACCGCTTATTTGCATTTTAGCAGTTATTAGCTTCTACGTTGAACATGACCCTATCGCCATATTCCGCTTGCTTGCCATCATTCCATTGATTCACCGGGCGAATATACCCGACTACTCTCGAATATATTTCACACGGGGTTCTTAATGCTTCCAAGCTTTTAGTTTCTTCTGGTGTCATTTTTTCCTCCTTGCCCCATTAGTGACTGTGGGACTTTTAACTTTTGTTTTTAAATCAATACTTATTTGCTCTTTAAATCCTATTTCCTGATCGCATACTGGACAATATTTGTGTTCACCCTTTAAGTAGCCATGCTTCGGACAGACTGAGAAGGTTGGGGAAAGAGTAAAGTAAGGCATTTTATAATTTTCTGCCACCTTCTTCACTAGATTTTTAACTGACTCTATATTGTCCAGTCTCTCGCCGATAAATATATGCAAGACCGTACCGCCGGTATACATTGTTTGCAATGAATCCTGTAGGTCGAGCGCTTCAAATACGTCCTCAGTAAAATTAACGGGCAACTGGGTTGAATTTGTATAATACGGACTCGCCCCCAAGCTTTGATAGGCCTCTTCGTTACCCACGATAATATCAGGGTATTGTTCTTTGTCTCTACTAGCAAACCTTCTTGTTGTACCCTCTCCTGGCGTTGCCTCGAGATTGTAGATGTGATTGGTTTCGTTTTGATAATCCATGATTCGATTTCGCATAAACTCCATCACCTCAAGTGCAAACTTATGACCCTTTTTGGTTGTTATATTTTCCTTTTCACCATAAAAGTTGCGAATAGATTCATTCATCCCAAGAAGTCCAATGGTGGAAAAGTGGTTTGCCCAGTACTGACCAAACCTTTTCTTGATGTCAAGCAAGTAAAAGCGAGCGAAGGGGTAGAGACCCTGATCCATGGTTCGCTCTATTACTTTTCGTTTGATTTCAAGCGATTCTTTACCTAGATCCATCAGGTGACCCAGTCTCTCATAATAATCTTTTTCATTCTTTGAGAGATAGCCCAACCTGGACATATTGATCGTTACCACTCCAATACTACCCGTAAGCGGATTTGATCCGAAAAGCCCTCCGCCTCTTTTTCTTAGTTCTCGATTATCAAGTCTCAATCTGCAACACATACTCCTGGCATCGTCGGGGGACATGTCAGAATTAATAAAGTTTGAGAAATATGGAATACCATACTTGGCCGTCATCTCCCAGACTGGGTCCAGCTTCTTATTATCCCAGTCAAAGTCTTTTGTAATATTATAGGTTGGGATCGGGAAGGAAAATATTCTCCCATTTGCATCACCCGCTAACATAACTTCGGCAAAAGCTCGATTAATCAAATCCATCTCATCCTGAAAATCTTTATACTTTTCTTTCTGGGGTTTTCCGCCTATAATAACATGCTCCTCCGCCATTTGACCGGTCGGAACCAGATCCATAGTTATATTAGTAAATGGAGTTTGAAAACCAACCCTGGTGGGAATATTCATCCCAAAAACAAACTCTTGCATGGCTTGCTTTACTTGTTTGTAGTCAAGCTTATCGTATCTTACAAAAGGAGCTGCCAGCGTATCGAAACTCGAAAAGGCGACAGCGCCTGCACTCTCACCCTGTACTGTATACATAAAATTTACTATCTGATTGAATAAGGCTTTTAGGTGTTTTGCCGGCTTACTTTGAATTTTACCAGGAACACCGCCAAAACCTCTTATTAACAAGTCTTTTAAGTCCCAACCACAACAATATACCGCCAAAAACCCTAAATCATGGATGTGTAAATCTGCATTTTGGTGTGCTTCTTTTATCTCTTCTGGGTATAGCTTGTTCAGCCAATACCTCTCTGTTATTTGATCAGAGATAAAATTCCTTAGACCCTGCAGACTATAACTCATGTTGGCGTTTTCTTTTACATACCAAGTGTCTTCGCCAATGTAATTATCCATCATAGAGTCTGTATCGACTAATCTTATTTTTCTGAGATCCTCGTGTTGTTTTCTATAAACTATATACGCCTTGGCCGTCTCCTCAAAAACAGAGTCCATCAACACATGTTCGACTACGTCCTGAATCTTCTCTACGCCCGGGAGATGATCAGCATCATATTGCTTATGAAGATAATCAACAACCTTTTTTGCTAATTTCTCAGCTATCGGTCGACCAAATTCTCCTGTTGCTTCACCGGCTTTTTCTATCGCATGGGCAATTTTTTCTTGGTCAAACTTTATAATACGACCGTCACGTTTTGCCACCCTGCCAAAAGGCTTCTTTTGCAAGTGCTTCTTGGGTAAAGACAATTGTTCTTGTTGATTTTCGTCATTAACAACCATTAACTCTCCTTTTTTATTTTTATTTAATCTTTTTTAAATTATCTGCTTCAGATTTGAAGTTAGACACATCATCAAACGACTTATATACGCTAGCGAATCTCATGTATGCCACCTCGTCAACCTGTCTAAGCTTGGTAAGGACAGCATCTCCAATTGCTTGACTTGTGACCTCTTTTTCACCTCCAGCATAAATATCCTTCTCTATTTCAGCTAGAAGCTTTTCTATCTCTGGTTCACCAACGGGTCTTTTCTCAAGCGCTTTTTCAACACCCTTAGCCAGCTTTTCCCTAGTATAAACTTCTTTTCTACCATCTTTCTTTAAAACAGTTAAGCCGGGGGCCTCGGGTCTTTCATATGTTGTGAATCTAAAACTACACCCTAAACACTCTCTACGACGACGAATAGCGACTTCACCCTCTATGTCTCTTTTTTCTAATACTTTCAAATTGTTTTCGCCGCAATTTGGACAATTCATGCATCCTCCAGAAAATAAAAATACACAATATGTAGTGTACGAGTAATATACTATTACGCTACATGTGTGGTGTCAAGCTTTTTCTTATCCACAAAAAGTTTTCCTTTTTTAACGCAAAAAATCCACTTTTCCACCACACTTTTTCAACAAGCCACAAAATCACAGAAATACTAAAGTAACGAGTAAAGAAAAAAAGGGGGGGTCTTCATTTCATTCAAAATGACAGGAAAGTAGTTCTCACTTCGTTCGAACAATAAAAGAAGAGGCTCGAGCCTCTTCTTTTATGTTGATCGTTGATTGCTATCTGCTATCTGTCGGTTGTTGATTGTTGATTG
>Ga0172381_10000527_pt1 | contig 46242 bp, 48 predicted proteins | sample Leawel6488metaG_FD_119754 | JGI IMG/M metagenome (GOLD analysis project Ga0172381, IMG submission 119754) | Leachate microbial communities from a municipal landfill in Southern Ontario, Canada - Leachate well 64-88 metaG | ecosystem: Engineered > Solid waste > Landfill > Unclassified | place... | reverse complement strand
TAGGAATGACCCTAAAGAGCATTATTATTAAAAATATGGAGGGCAATCGGGCTAAAATTAATAAAGAGGCGATTTGGCGGTATAGAGCATTATCTAGTGATTATTATATTTTTAAACACGAATATATTTTAATTTTTAAAAAATAGTATGACAACGCACGTATTTATTGTTGATGCGACAACATTTAAACTTCACTTAGAATATCTTTTTGCAGGTACTGGCGCAAAAGATAATACTGTGGATTTTAATGGTTTGCCAAATACTACACTTCACCAGACGAAAGAAAATATGCTAGTAGGAATGATGGCTGACGCAAACAGAGTAAGACAGGGCGATCAAATTATTTTTTATTTGCAACAGGATTTTTCAAAAAAAATATTTGAAGGAAAATTTTTTGGCATTTTTAAAGCTCAAAATGACTGGTCTTTTTTGGATAACCATGACGAAGGCCAGTATTTAACAATTGAATTAGAAAAATCTTTGACCTTTAGAACTTTAATTGAACCTAATAAGGTTTATGCTGACGGGGTAACTGAATGGGAAGCATTGGATGAAATAAAAAACATGACCTCTCCAAATCAAATGCTTTGGAGTTTGATTTATAGAAAATTAAAGGGCAACAGGGGAAACACAATGATAACAATCTATGAAGCAGAAAGATTATGCCAGTTGATAAGAGATAAAAACAGTAGACAAGAGTTAAATATTCGTAATCATAAACTCACCTTTGACCATATTGGGCAAAAAATTGTTTTGACGGATGATCCTCTAAATACTTATACTGGTCGGAATGAAGATATTAATCTGCTCCCTAGATTAATAGCTAAATATCGGGCTGATAAATCTTTTGAAGCCCACCTGCAGGCTTATATAGTTAGAAATATAGGCAAGAATATAACGAATCGCTTGACCAATGTGTTTTAGGCGAAAATTTAGAATTTGAGTGGCTTGGCAACGAAGTATCTTGTGGAGTAGGTATGCAAAGAATTGATGTAATGCTTTCAACCACGCCCAATAATCAAAGAACTCTTTTGCCTATTGAACTAAAGGCGGTTGAGGCCGATGTGATCAATGCCAGACAAATACAAAGATACATAGACTGGATAGAGCAATATTATACTCCAAACAGACAAAGCGATATTAGACCGATTTTAATTTCAAAAAGAATAGATAATAAAACTGCTGAAAGATACGGGAGAATTATTGAAACATTCAACGACTTCAATGCTCGGAACGCTCGGAGGTGCGATGCGTTAAAATACATTGAATATCATTTAGAGGGCGAGGATTTAATTTTTGAAGAAGTAAATTATTAATTATGAACTACATCGGCAGTAAACTGTCATTATTAGAATTTTTAGAAGAATCAATCAATAAAGTAGTTGATAAAAACTGCCATGTTTTTTGCGATTTGTTTGCTGGCACTGGAGTCGTGGGGCGTTATTTTAAACGAAAGGGTTATAAAGTAATTGCGAATGATATTCAATATTATAGTTATGTTTTAAATAGGCATTATATTGGCAACCATAAAGAATTACCCTTTTTAAAACTCTCAAAAAAATTACCAGAATTAATAAAAATTGATATAAAAAATAGAAAAGAATACGTCTGCAACTACTTATCAAATTTAAAAGGAGAAAGCGGATTTATTTTTAATAATTATTGTATTGGTGGGACAAAAAACAAAAATGAAAAAAGGCAATATTTTTCTGATGAGAATGGCATGCGTTGCGATGCAATTCGTCAAAAAATTGAAGACTGGAAAAAGGAAAATATTATTTCTGACAACGAGTATTATTTTTTAATTACCAGTTTAGTTGAATCAATTGATAAATATGCAAATACCGCCTCCGTTTATGGTGCATTTTTAAAACAGTTAAAAAAGACCGCTCGCAATTCATTGGTTTTAAAACCTGCCGAATTAATTATAAATGACCAAGATCATGAAGTGTTTAATGAAGATATTAACGAAGTGTCAAAAAAAATAAATGGCGATATATTATATTTAGACCCGCCCTATAATCAAAGGCAATATGCCACAAATTATCACATTCTTGAAACTATAGCCAAATATGATAGCCCAGAAATTCACGGAAAAACTGGCTTAAGAGAATATCAAAATCAAAAATCTCTTTATTGTTCCAGGACAAAAGCTAAACAGGCTTTTAAGGATTTAATATTAAAAGCAAAAGTAAAATATATTTTCTTAAGCTATAATAATGAGGGCATAATGACCTTAGATGATATTAAAGAGGTAATGAGTCTACGGGGCAAATACGGACTTTTTACGAAAGAATATAATCGTTTTAAGGCGGATAAATCTGAAAACAGAAATTACACTGCGAACAAAACTACAGAATATGTACACTATGTTATTTGTGCAAATACGATAAAAGTATAAAGATATAGTGTAAAAAAATTATGAGCAACGGTGTGCAAGACTTGAAAAATCAATATGATCTGGTATATGAAAATATTTCAAGAAAACTTGACCAACAATTTGAATCACTTAACTCTATTGATACAAAAGCAAGCATACTGCTTGCCGCTATCGGGGTATTATTTGCAGGATATTTACAATTGTTAGGTAGTCAGGCAATGGAATTTAGAAACTATAAAATTTTTGTTATTTTAGAAATTATATCGTTTATTGCTTCAGGATTTATCGTCTTTAGGGAGTTTATGCTTAATAAAAAAGAGATATGGCGAAGCGACCCTAGGCCAGATAAATTGATTGAAATTTTCTCAAAAAATTCAAACAAAGGTGAATATTGGTTAAAGGATCAGATCAATAGAGGCATGAGTGAAGCGTATGACCATAATGACAGGCTCTCTATTAAAAAATATAATAGATTTTTAATAGCCAGGAATATTCTTTATTTCGGAGTTTGCCTGTTAGCCTTTCATTTGATTTTAATGCTACTTGGTGTTAATAAGATTGTTTTCAATCTAATATTTTAACTATATGGAAAATGAAACTCCAGAAATAAAAAAAGATGAACCAAAAATGCCAAATCCGCAGGAAGCTAATAATAGGCCAGATGTTGATATGAGAAACGAGGTCAGAAAAGGCGGAGAGGTGCCTAATAAAAAATAGTAATAATATTTACTAACAAGAGCGTAAAATTTGGTATGCAATCAATAGACTCTTTTGATAATATCGTTCAGTCTCTTGCGACTGCAAGACTGCTTTTGCAAAAGGCGCATACTAATGAATCAGCAATAGAAGGGCTTTGTTTGTATGTTTCTATAATTGACGGGTTTCTTAGGCTTGCTCTTATTTATGCTCGTACTCAAAAATCACCTAGCCATACTTATGAGTTTTCGGTAAATTTAATAAGTCAGAATGACGGCGATAAGACATATTCAGAAAAAGAGATATATGATTTCGCATTTAAAGAAAAAATAATTTCTGATAATTTGTATAAAAAGTTAGATGAGATGTATTTATTCAGAAATAAAGTAATTCATAGATTTGCAATTTCTGGTATTACTTATAAACAAATTGCGGATGCATGTTCTAAATTTGAGCTTATTTATCAAGAGATTTTTAATATTGTTGCCATTCTGGAATATGGGGAAAGCGGCTTAAAAAATCCTACTAGTCAAGAATTAGAACATTTTAAGAAATTTACAATTAATAAGGTGCTTGGTTAAACTTCGTTTATACTATATTTAGTTAAAATCGTTCCAACTACGTCCCACCCTCTCCGCGTACTATAAATAGCCTTATTCAGGGCTATTTTTGATAGGGAGTTTATAGCTTCAGAGTGCTATGTTATAATATCAGTATCAATTATACTATATGAGTAACATTTTTATTTTTCATGGAACAGAGGGCTATCCAGAAGAAAATTGGTTCCCATGGCTTAGAGAAAAACTAGAGGCCAGGGGGCATAAAGTTATTGTGCCTCAATTTCCATCTCCGCCCGTTGTGCCGGCAAAAATTAACGAGTGGTTTGATGTCCTAAAAAATTATGAACAGGACATTAACGAAAACACAATTTTTATCGGCCATAGTTTAGGCGGAGTTTTTACTCTTAGAATATTAGAAAAATTAAAACATTCCGTAAAAGCCGCTTTCTTTATCGGCACACCGGTAGGAGTAAGACCGATTTTGAATTATGATCGCGATAGTAGTTTTACCGGGTTTGATTTTAATTGGCCAGCCATTAAATCTAAATCTAAAAATTTTATTGTCTTTCAATCAGATGACGACCCTTACGTGTCGCTTGGTAATGGCCAAGAGCTAGCCAGGGAATTAGGGGTTGAGTTTTCTTTTATTCCTAACGCCGGTCATTTTAATAAAAAGGCTGGCTATACAGAATTTGAAGAGTTGCTAATGAAAATAGAAGTAATTGATAAATAAAATAATTATTATACTTAAAATATGAACAACATTATCGACACTAAAAAAGAATTGTCGGCTTATAAAAGAGCCAAGAGTTTCGCGCATGCCGGCCGGGGCTTGCGGCTTTTTTTAAAAACGACGCCTAACGCTTGGATACAGCTAACGATTTTTATAATAGTAATTTTTTTCGGCTTTTATTTTTCCGTCACATCATTAGAATGGGTAACGCTGATTTTAGCCGCCGGTATCGTTTTAGCTTCCGAGGCTTTTAACACGGCGATTGAAATCGATATCAATCTGACTTCGCCGAATTATCATCCGTATGCGCGCGATACTAAAGATGTCGCGGCCGGAGCGGTGCTTATTTCTTGTATCGCCGCGGCGATGGTCGGATTATTAGTGTTTGGGCATTATTTTCTAGACATCTGGCGTTAATTATCATGTTTTATTTCTCGCGTACAAAAAAATCCCTTAACTAGGGATTTTTTTAATTAAAGATAAGGATTGCTAAATTTGAAAAATAAGGTTTAGTCTATATTAGTTACGTACTCCTGCTGGTGTGGCCGTACTGACGCCAGCCGGTATGTTGTTGTTGGCCGAGCCTAAACAGTAAGTTAATGTGTATGAATAGTAGGCGCCAACAGTTCCTACGGGCGTATAAGTATAAACCGTTGAGCCGACACAACCATCATCAGGGGTCGGTGGCGCGGGGACAATAGCCATAAAGATATTAGTGCTTGAGCCAATTGATCCGCCCGGGGTAACAGTCGCCGGATAAGTCATATAATCATTTTGGTATAAGGCTAAAGCGGTTGTAATTTGCTTTACGTCTGATAAGCGGCGCGTATCGCGAGCTCGAGCCCGTGAAGCCTGTAAGGATACGACGGAAATAGTTGCTAAAATACCGATGATAGCGATAACGACTAACAATTCAATCAAAGTAAAAGCTTTCTTTTTCATAAATTTTTTATTTTTATTATACTAATATATTAGTACATTTATAGATATTACGCAACAATACTAACTAAAAGTTAGCTGCGCTAGCCAGGAATAATAGCCTGTGATAGTCGCTGGTGAGAGTTTATAGTTTAGGAATGCTATGGTATAATTAAAATATAATAAATAATTTATAAAAATTATGAAAAAAAGTGTTTTCTTTAGTTTGATATTAGCCGTGGTTTTTATTTTTGGCGGCTCGTCGATGGTTGCGGCGACAACTAATACGGATTCAACAGAATCTAATGATTTAGTCATTACGGCGCGCGGCTATATTCTCTTACAAGTAGAAAAACGTGGCGAAGCTTGGTACGTCAATCCGGAAAATAGTTTCCGTTATTATATGAAAGACGGAGAAACTGCCTATAATATTATGCGCGAAATGGGTTTGGGAATATCAAACAATAATCTTGTTAAACTTAAGGCTGGCCAGAAATCGCTGGTTAATCGTCTGAAAGGCCGAATTGTTCTCCAAGTAGAGGAAAACGGCGAAGCTTATTATGTTAATCCTGGAACCGGCGCTTTACATTATTTAAAAGACGGTAATGCTGCTTATTCAGTGATGCGCGATCTAAGCCTAGGCATTACCGACGAAAATATTTCTAAGATTCCGGATAGTGATTTAAAAACTTATAAAGCGAAAAAAACGGTTGATAAGACAGTATCGGAATCTAGCAATCCTGACGGATCGATTGTACTTTCCGGTAAAGTGATAGACGGACAGGTAAGTTTGTCCTGGTCTTTAAACGATTTAACATCTTCTAAAGGATTTAAAGTCGTCGCCGCTAGTCATGAAAACCCAATTTATCCCGGTGATAAATATCATTATTTAAGCGACGCTGATGTCCGCGTCGATTCTTGGGACGAGTTATCGGCCGGTACTTATTATTTCCGCGTCTGCGAATATCTCGGTGGCAAATGCGGCGTTTACAGTAATAATTTAAAATTAGTCGTTGCTGAATCTGAGTCTGAATCGGATTCTGAATTAATTTCCGAAGCGGAATCTGAAGATGACGCCGATTCTCAAGGAACGATTTCTTTGACTGGCCAGATAATCGACGGTCAAGCTAAATTATCTTGGACACTTAAAGACATGAAATCTCCCTTAGGGTTTAAAGTTGTTATCGATAACCATGAGAATCCGGTTTATCCCGGTAATGAATATCATTATTTTAGTAATGCTAGCGTTCGTTCTGATTCTTGGAGCGAGTTATCGGCCGGTACTTACTATTTCCGCGTCTGCGAATATCTCGGCGGTAAATGTGGCGTTTACAGTAATAATCTTAAATTAACTTATTAATATAATAGTTATAAAATTATGATGATGCAATTTTTTAGTCAAAATCCGTGGGTGGTAACTCTTTTAGCGCTTTGGGTTTTACCCTGGAAAGGCGTAGCTTTATGGAAAGCGGCCCGACGCGAGGAAAAATGGTGGTTCATTGCCTTATTGGTTCTTAATACGGTAGCGATTTTGGAAATCCTCTACATTTTTGTTTTCAGCCAGAAAAAGAAAACGGCAATAACGAGCATAGCGGCTAATTAAAACGAATTAGCTTCCTGCTAGGAAGAAAACTATTCCGGTCGGCGTATTAATAACGCTCGACCGGATAATGTTATAATTTCATGATCGACTTAAAGCCCGCTTCAGAAATAAGCGACGCAGAGCTAGTTAAATTAACCCTGGAGAATCAGGCGAATTTTATATATCTCGTCGATCGTTATAAAGGTAAACTTTTGAATTATATTCGTCGGCTGACGAATGTAAACACCGAAGATGCCGAAGATATTTTACAGGAGGTTTTTATTAAAGTTTATTTAAACTTAAATGACTTTAATGAGGATTTGAAGTTTTCTTCTTGGATATATCGGATTACTCATAATCAGGTCATCAGTAATTTTCGTAAATTAAAGGCTCGTCCCGAGGGCTACGCCGTCGATATTGACGACCAAGCGGCCAAGAACCTGGCAGCCGATATTGATATCGCCGCCGGTGTTGATTGGCGGATTTTGCAACAGAATATTTTTAAAATTTTAGACAAGTTGGAAGAAAAATATCGGCGAATTCTGATTTTAAAATTTCTAGAAGAGAAAAATTATCAAGAAATTTCCGATATTATCAAGAAACCGCCGGGAACCGTCGCCTCGACTATTAACAAAGCAAAACAGAAATTCCGCGAAGAGTTACAGCGACAGAAAATTAATTTATAAATATGAGTACGAACAATTTTGATCAAGAATTGATCGCCAAAATAAAGGAAGAGAAGATTGCGCCGAAACCGCGCTGGCATTTTTTATTGAAAAATTACGTTGTTTGGATCATCGGCAGTTTAGCGCTGTTAATCGGGGCGGCCTCGGTATCAGTAATGTTCCATCTGTTCCGGTATAATAATTTTTCTATGCTGACAGCCGGCGATAAGTCTTTCGGTAAATTTTTCCTTTTAACTTTGCCGTATTTCTGGATAATATTTTTAGGTTTATTTATTTTTGTTGTTTATTATAATTTTAAGCATACTAAAAAGGGTTATTTTTACTCCTTGCCGCTAATTGTCTTTATCAGCATTTCCGTCAGCTTACTATTAGGATTATTATTCCATGGCCTAGGGTTAGGCCGGACGATTGATGATATTTTGGGCAGGCAAGTTCCTTTTTACGGCAAAGTTTTTAATCGCCAGCTTGATTTTTGGTTTGCGCCGGAAGAAGGCCGTTTGACCGGTGTGGTGGTCGGCGCTGATGACGACGCGGTTTTTTATTTGTTAGATCCGGCAGGAGAAGGCTGGCAGGTCATTATTGAAAAGAATGATCGCTTTCCCGGCGTCAGGGTCGGTTTACCGATTAGTGCTGTTGGCCGCGCTGTTGATGGACATAAATTTTACGCTGATATGGTTCGTCCCGCCGGTCCTCCGGGGCAAGGATTTTTTGCTCATCCACGGATGCGTGGCGGCGAAAGGTTTAATTGCCGTTTGGATGATTGCCGCCCGCCGCGTTTTGCGCCGGGAGAATTACAGATCATAATTAACGAGTAAATTTAAAAAACGAGTAAGTGATTAGAATTAGATAGGAAAAAATGCTTCTGGAGACGGAGGCATTTTTTAAAAGAAGAAAATATTTTTCATCAGCGTACTATAAAGCAGGACAGGAAAAAGAGAGCTCTCTTTCCCGATGAAATCTAATAATTAATATTATAAAAATATGAAACTAAATAAATTAACTAAAGGAGCGATTGCTTTATCGGTTTTAGCCATGTTGGCCAGTGGCGCTTTAGTGGCTAGCGCGGCGACTAGCGCAAACTCTACGGGTGTTAATGAAGCGGGAAAGGGGTTAAGAAACCAGGGGCGTGGTTTTGGCAAAGAAGATAGAGTTAAGCCGGAAAATATGACCGACGAGCAGAAAGCGGCCATGGAAGCCAAAAAAGCAGAAATGACCGTGAAACAGGAAGCAGTCAGAGCGGCTTTAGTTGCTTCTGATTATACGGCCTGGGCAGCGGCGGAAAAAGCGATTAATGAAAATAGTCCGTTATTATCTAAAATAACTGCGGATAATTTCAGTAAATATGTTTCTGCCTATAATCTCCGCGCTCAAGCTGATTTAATTATGAAAGATTTAGGTTTCGATCAGCCGGGTATTGGCGGCGGTTTCGGCCAGGGTATGGGTCATGGCCGCAGTGGTTTTGGGCAGGGGATGGGTGCCGGCGCTGGGTGCGACCAAAGTGATCTCCTAAAGTAATGGTGTAATATAATTGAAAAATTAATTTAGCATAATTAAGCTATGAAAAAAATGAAAAAAGTTGTTATGGTTTCTGCCATTCTTCTGCTTCCCCTGGTTTTTTTAACCGGTTGCAGTAAGGTATCTTTAACCGGAACCAGTTCGACTAACACGCCACCGAACGGTGAAATGGGGACGCCACCGGAAGGTATGACTCCTCCCGAGGGTGCTCCGATTGATGGCGGGGTTCCTCCTGAAGGCGCTCCAAACGGCGGAGCTCCTATCGGCGCTCCGAGTAATTAATATTTCAAGACAAAAAAGGTTCACCTCGTGGTGAACCATTTTTGCGTAAAAAAGAAGAAATATTGTAATTTTAGCGTATTAATTAAAGAATAACGGTATAATTATAATGATTTAAATATAATTTAAAAATTATGAAAAAAATTTTTGTCATTTCCGCTTCTTTTTTATTTTTATTATTAGTTTTAACCGGTTGTAGTAAAAGTCCCCAAATTTCTAATCAAATCCAAAATAAAAATGGGCAGCCAGACAATTCCGGTAAACCAGGGAAAATGCGTTTACCCGATTTTGGCCAGCCGGAAAGAACGGCAGATATTCGTGGCATTGTGAAATCAACTGTCGGTAATTCGGTTACTGTGCTTAAACTTGATATGCCCGCCGGTAATCGAACGACTGATTCTGGTAGCGAAGCGACTAGTAGTTCTTCTACCGATAAGACAGTACCGGCAGTTTCTTTAGGCGGAAGCACAATCCCCGGCGGTAATCAGGCGGCCAGAGGTGCTAGCGCCGGCGGAAGATTTATGACTGGCGGCCCGGGAGGTCCTGGTGGTCCGGGAGAGCAGACAGAAGAGAGCCGCGCTCAAATGCTGGCGAAATTAAAAGAACTTAGTACCGGCGAAGAGACGGTAATTATTCCGGTAGGGATTCAGATGTTAAAATCATCTCTTGATACGGAGACTAAAAAAAGAACTATGGTAGAAGCAACTCTCAGCGACATCACGTCTGATAAAACAATTACTATTTGGCTTAATACCGCGGTGACTGATAAAAAAGTTGCGGAATTTGTCCTTATTAATTAATAAATTTATGGCACAATCAATTTTAGAAGAAAGCAAAAAAGCAAAACGGGGGATTTTTGGTTTTATTTTTAAGAAAAAATTTTTAATCATTGCCGCTATTATTATAGTTATCGCCGGAGCAGCTTATTATTTTTTTGGTTCTAATAATAAACAAACGGCCGCCGTTGTTCAGCAGAAACAGGCGATTGTTAAAAAAGAAGATTTACGGATTTCCGTTGAATCTAGCGGTAAAGTCGTTGCCAAAGACGGCGTGGAATTATCTTTTCCGGTTAGCGGTAACTTAGAGGTCAGTAATGTTTATATTAAAGAAGGCGATAAGATAAAAAAAGGCGATAAGATAGCCGCCGTTAAGACGGAAACTTTAGAATTTGAGCTGCGTAGCGCTTATGCTAGTTATCAATCCGCCTTATCTAATTTTAACACTAAAAATGCTGCTCCGACCGCCAGCGAACTTAGTAAAGCAAAGGCGGCGGTTGACCAAGCGCAAGTGTCCTTAGACCAGGCAAAAATAAGTTTAGAACAAACTAAATCTACTACGGCGCAAAGTATCGCTAATGGGGAACTAAACGTTCAGACAGCGGAAAATAATTTAAAAATGAACGCAGATATTAATGATAGTGAAATAATCCGTAATGCTTATACTAGCCTGATTAGCGCGATAAAATCCGTTAATATTTCTCTGCAGAAAATTTTGCGCGATTCCGACACTATTCTCGGCGTTGATGACACAATGATTAATTCTGATTTCAAAGAAGTCCTCGGCGCGAAAGACTCCGGTTCTTATGGTACTGCTAAGACTAGTTATTCTGCGGCGAAACAGATGCGAAGCGAAGTAGATATGTTAGCTAATTCTTTAGATGTTTCTAACCAGGCAGCGGTTGATAACGCGGCTGTTAAAGCTAGTGCCGCTCTGGTTGCTTTTCAAAATCATTTATATGATATGCAGGTTTTGATGGAAGCGACGATTACTTTTGTTAACCTATCACAAACCGAATTAAATAGCTTTAAGTCAACGGTCAGCTCTAATCGGACTAGCGTAAATTCATCTCTAGCTAGCTTAGACAGTTCCGTCCAGTCCGTTAGTAATGCTAAGAGTAGTTTAAACCAGTATCAACTTGCTTATAATAAAGCGGTTAATGATTTAGCGACCACTAAGAGCCAGGCGGAACAGAGTATTAATAATTCTAATATTTCTTTACGATCAAGAGAAATTGCGCTCGAGCAAGCGAAGAACGATTATAATGATTTAATCGCGCCCGCCTTGGAATCGGATTTGGCCTCGGCGCGATCACAATTAACTTCCGCGGCTATTTCCGTGGACAAAGCGAAATATAATATGGAGCAAGCGACTTTAACTTCGCCGATTGACGGCGTCGTCGCGATGCTTAATTATAAAACCGGCGATATTATTTTAAGCGATAGTGCTAAGACCATGGCGTCAATAATTAATAACGACACTTTATTTATTGAAGCGAATATCGAAGAAGCCGACATTAGCAAATTAAAAGTCGGCGACAAAGCGCGGGTTACTTTTGAAGCGGTAGAAGGAGCTGATTTGACCGGTGAAATAAGCTTTATATCTTTGACCTCGACGACCAGTTCTAACGGTATTGTTACTTATCTCGTTCGGGTTCTCTTAACTAATACCAGCACATCACAGATTCGCGAAGGAATGACCGCGGCTATTGAGTTCGTGACTTCCGAAGCCCCCGGCGTCTTAGCTATACCAGTCGCCGCCGTACATAATATTGGCGGTAAGCCGTCCGTGGAGAAAAAAGACGGAACAATCGCTAATGTTACGACCGGATTTACCGACGGCAAAAAAGTCGAGATAATCAACGGTCTTAATGAGGGCGATGTCGTTGTTTATTAGAAGTGTCGGGATAAGAGAATATTTTTTTTAGTAATTTATGCCAGGAAATATTGCAATAAAATTAGAAGATGCCAGAAAGTCTTATTATTTGGCGAATGGCGAAGAAATTCCGGTTTTGAAAGGGATTGATTTAGAGATAAAAAAAGGCGAATTTGTGGCGATTATGGGCGAGTCCGGGGGCGGGAAAACAACCTTATTAAATATTCTCGGCTGTCTTCATCCCCTCACTAAGGGCAAGTATTTTTTAGACGGTGAAAATATTGGTATCGTTAAGGATGACTTTACTTTAGCTTTTATTCGTAATAAAAAAATGGGTTTTGTTTTCCAGCAATTTAACCTTTTTTCACGTTTTTCTGCGCTTAAAAATGTTGCCTTGCCGGCACTATACGCCGGGATGTCGGCCGCGGAACGCGAAACCAAGGCGCGAACACTTCTTAAATCGGTCGGTATGGCTGATCGAGTCCATCATAAGCCGACGGAACTTTCCGGCGGGCAGCAGCAGCGCGTCGCGATTTGCCGAGCGCTGGTTAATGATCCGGAAATAATTCTGGCCGATGAACCGACCGGCGCCTTAGATTCTAAATCCGGTCTAGAAGTGATGGATATTTTTAAAAAATTTAAAGATCAAGGGCGAACGGTTGTAATGGTAACGCATACGACCGAGGTCGCGAAATATGCCGACCGAATAATTTATCTGCGCGACGGGCAAGTTCTTGATAATGATTATAAATTAAAAGGTAGCTATTAAATGCGGAGAAATCATAATTTTTAATTTCCATTCCCCTATGTTTTTAGAAATCATAAAAATGGCCTTTGAATCTTTACTCGCCAAAAAAACGCGGACATTTTTATCGATGCTTGGAATTATTATCGGCGTGGCGACGGTTATTGCCGTTTTTGCCGTCGGCAAAGGCGCGCAGGAATCGGTTAATTCTCAGTTCCAGAATTTAAGCGCTAATTCTATTTTGATTATGCCGAATCGCGGTCGAGGTTTTACCAGCAGTTCAAAATTAGCAACCGCTGATGCGCAACTATTATTAAGTGCTGACCATGTCGCTTCCGCGACCGGTGCTATTCAGGGTAATGTCTCAGTCTCTTATGGCTCGGCTGATAAGAGCTATAGCGTTGTTGGCGTTGATCAGAATTTTATTACTATTTCTAATTTAACTGTTGAGCAGGGGCGCGGTATAGAGGCGGATGATATTGATAATAAGACGACAGTGGCGGTTGTCGGCGCGACCGTCGTTTCGGATTTATTTACTGGCGGAGAGAATCCAATCGGTAGCGAAATTACAGTGGGCGGCAAGAAAATGGAGGTTATTGGTGTTTTAAAAAAATTAGGTTCTCGTATTGGTATGATTAATGTCGATTCGGCAGTAATTATTCCAAGTACAACGGCCGAAAAAAGCATCCTCGGCTCTAAAGGGCAGGTAATGATTACGACGGCCGTCGATAACGTTGATAATACGGCTTTAGCGACTAGTAGTATCACGGCGCTACTGCGGGAAGAACATAAACTAAAAGTTAGCCAGGAAAATGATTTCCAGATTATGGACGCCGGCAGCATGGTCGCGGCTGCGCAAGAATCGGCTAAGACTATGACCGCCTTATTAACGGCGATTGCCGCGATTACTTTACTGGTTTCCGGTATCGGTATTATGAACGTTATGTTCGTGACGGTCGCGGAAAGAACTAAGGAAATCGGTATCGCTAAGGCGATTGGCGGTAAGCAATCAGATATTTTAAGCCAATTTTTATTAGAATCAGTCATCCTGTCCATGGTCGGCGGCTTAATTGGCATGATTATCGGCCAAGCGGCGATTCCAATCATTTCTTATTTTAATTGGATAAGCGTGGCTTCTTCTATTAACGGACCGATTATCGGTTTTACTTTTTCAGTTCTCGTGGGAGTATTTTTCGGTTTTTATCCCGCGTTGAAAGCCAGTCGTTTAGATCCGGTCGATGCGCTGAGGAGCGAGTAGTCCCGGCAAAATTAATTTATTATTCGGTTATTTTTTAAACAGCCCCGTTCTTCGGGTAGTTTATTTTTTTTAAATATTTTTTAGATATTGTTTTTGATTATCCTTTTTGTTATAATTGATTTACTTAATTTATCTAATTTGGTTAGTTAATTATTTTTGGCTATTTAGCCTATTAATTATGTCTTTATATTTATACATTTTCGGCAGCGTTTTATTGGTTTCTCTTCTATCTCTTTTCGGAGTATTCTTTTTGTCTTTTTCGCCGCGTTTCATGGAAAAGCTGACTTTATTCCTCGTTAGCTTATCGGCCGGTACTTTGCTCGGCGACAGCTTTCTGCATTTATTACCGGAAGCCACGGCTAATAGCGGCACTAGCTTAAGAATTTGGCTCTGGTTGATTATCGGCTTAGTATCTTTCTTCGTGCTAGAGAAAATAGTCCATTGGCGGCATTGTCATATTCAGACCGGCCCGACACATCCGCATCATTTAGGTCTGATGAATCTGGTCGGCGATTGTTTTCATAATTTTTTTGACGGGATTATCATCGCTGGTTCATTTTTAGTAAGTATTCCTTTAGGAATAACTACTCTGGTGGCGGTAATTGCCCATGAAATTCCGCAGGAAATCGGTGACTTTGGTGTTTTATTATATGCCGGTTATTCGCGCCGGCGGGCTTTGTTTATGAACTTTATCACGGCGCTGACCGCTATTCTCGGCGCCGTCGCCGCGGTTTTATTGGGTACGAGCATTAATAATTTTTCTGATTTGATTATTCCGTTTACCGCTGGAGGTTTTATTTATATCGCGACCGCTGACCTTATTCCGGAATTAAAAAAGGAAACCGCTATCCATAAATCTCTGTACCAGCTGATCAGTATCATCATCGGCGTTCTGATTATGTTAGCTTTGAAGCTTATTTTTGAATAGCGGTTATTGTAAAAAAGAATGGTGATTTTTTTAATTAATTTTGGTATTAAAAAACCCCGGCGATTGTCGGGGTTTTTGAAATGTTCTACTTAATAAAGTATGTTTTTTTTTATTCTTCGTATAGATGTTCATATTCTTCTTCCCAGTCAGATTTATCAGGGTTAGGGTCGTCGTTGAACCCCAAGAAAAGTATGCTTAATATTGTCGCCGCTATTAAGACGACTATAGAGATAATCGCTGTCCAGCCGCATAGGGCTTGAATCGGCAGCGGTAGGAAATGGAAAAAATGAATGATGAAAGCTATTAGACTAATAGCAATCAAACAGATATTGGCCATGAACCAAGCATCGTGGGGTTTTCTTCCGTAGTAATTTTTGGAAATTACCCATCCCCACACAAGATAGGAGATAAAGGTACTCCAGTACCAAATGTTGGCGGACCAGCCAGGGTCTGTGATTCGGCCATCAATTAACCAGGCAATCGAAAGAAATATCGCCGTATTGAAAACAGCTATAACAATATCCGTTAAGCTATTTCTTTTCCATAATTTAAAGAAGTTTTTCATTGTAATTTAGTTTTCATTGTACACTTAAGCTGTTAGATCCTTTTACATTATTTACCACTCCTAAAAATATGAAGCTGGCAAAGGCTAACATTATTAGAGATAATGTCCCAATAATTGCCGGCCACCCGCAGATAATTTTGATCGGTATTGGAAAATCTATGAATAGATGTAGGATAAATCCTGCAAATAATATACCAGCCAGCACGAAGTCGGCTATTATTAGAATGTTTTCCGCCTTCTCAATAAAGGCGTTTCTGATTATTACGCTATTAATAATCAGATAGCTGACCAGCGCGAACCAAAACCAAACTTTGGTTTTAAGTTCCTCGTTCCCGGTGCCCTGAGCAACCAGAATAGCTACAAAAAAAGCTATTCCGATGATGATTATGGCCCAAAAGATGTCTATCATCACTTGGCCATATTTTTCTAGAAATTCAGTAAATTTACTCATGATTCTATTCTTTATATTTATTTCACATATATTTTAACGAACGATAATCAAAATATTATGTCACTATCTCTAGTTTCTGTCAATCTTCAATTTTATCGTTAAAAGAGCTAAAATAGATAAGCTTTGACGATGACTATTATTAAAAATATTCTTAAGATATTTTTAAGATATTGCTAAATATCTATAAGGCTTATATGTTAAAAGATCTTCCTTTAGCCACCTATTTCCGTCCGAAAGATTTAACGGAATTTGTTGGTCAGGAAAAAATTAGCGGCGCTGGTAGTTGGTTGGCGCAAGCGATTAAAAATGATAATGTTCCGTCTCTTATTTTTTGGGGTCCGCCCGGCTGTGGCAAGACGACCTTGGCTTTTATTATTGCCCAAGAAACGAAAGCGGAATTCATTAAATTTTCGGCGACCTCCAGTGGCGTTAAGGACTTAAAAAAAGTCGTCGATCGCGCTCAGGAAATAAAACGTTTAGGGACGAAGACGATCCTCTTCGTCGATGAAATCCATCGCTGGAATAAAGCCCAGCAGGATGGCCTTCTGCCGCAGGTAGAAAATGGCACGATAATTTTAATTGGCGCGACGACAGAAAATCCGAGCTTTGCAGTTAACGGCGCTTTGCTGTCACGGGTTAAAGTCGTCGTTTTAGAAGCACTGGCGGCGCCGGAGCTGGAAACTATTATTGGCCGGGCGGCGAAGAATTTAAAAGCTAAATTAACGGCAGACGTCAGCGGCTTAATCGCTAAATTGGCGAACGGCGACGCGCGCAAAGCTTTAAATATTTTAGAGAGTGCGCTTGAACACGGCGGAAAAATTACCGCGCAATTAATTAAAGATATTATTAATAAGCCGGGTTTATTATACGATAAAGACGGGGAAGAACATTATAATCTAATTTCCGCCTTACATAAATCAATGCGCGGCGGCAATGCCAGCGCCGCGGTTTATTATCTGGTGCGTATGATTGAAGCGGGTGAAGACCCACTTTATATCGCCCGCCGCTTGATTCGGTTCGCCTCGGAAGACATCGGTTTAGCGAATAATAGCGCCTTAATGCTCGCGACGGCCGCTTACGAGGCCTGCCAAAAAACCGGCTTGCCGGAATGTGGCGTCAATCTCGCACACTGTGCGGTTTATCTGGCGAAATCGCCGAAAAGTATCGCGGTTTATCAGGCCTATGAAAGCGCGAAGGCGGAAGTAGCTAGTTCCGGTAATTTACCCGTGCCTTTATACTTGCGGAACGCGCCGACGAAACTAATGAAAGATTTAAATTATAGCAAGGGATATAAATATACGCCGTTAGAAGATGATTCTAATCAGGAGTATCTGCCGGAGAAGATTAAAGGGAAGAAATTTATTTAACCCGCCGCTTTATTTAGCCAGCCACGCGTTGCCTAATTTATTTAGCGATAATTTATAACCTCGACCGTTGAAGGTATGGATGAGATTGCGATTACCGTGCGCGTTCAGCTTACGGCGCAAGCTCGCCAGATGCGTTTCGACGGAATTAGAGAAGGGATCAGCATTATAGTCCCAGACATGCTCCAAAATCTGATTACGGGAAATTATTTGACCGCGATTAAGCATTAAATATTCAAAGAGCGCAAATTCGCGCCGCGTTAAATATATTTCCCGCCCGTCGCGCCGAATGATCTTATTGCGCGTATTGAAAGTTAAATTATCCAGCTTGAAAAATTCGCCCTCGGTTTTCGAAGGTCTTTTTAAAAGCGCCCGGACGCGTAGTAAAAGCTCGTCGAATAAAAATGGCTTAGTCAGATAATCGTCGGCGCCGAGAGAAAAGATTTCATTTTTATCTTTTATTTCCGATTTAACGGTCAGCATTAAAATCGGCACATGTTTCTTTTCTTGTCGGACTTCTTTCAGGACTTCGGCGCCGTTCATTTTCGGCAGCATGTAATCCAGAATGATTAAGTCGTAATTACCGGTGCGGCCCAAGAAAGCGCCGCGCTCGCCGTCAGTGGCCGTTTCCACGACGTACATGTTCGCTTCCAGGCCGTCTTTAAGAAATTGGACGATGGCCGCTTCATCGTCAACGATTAAGATTTTCATAGAATTTTCTTACCCGCTTAAAACAGGTTTATTAATTTATAAATTATGTTTCTATTATAAATAATAGGGGCTGAAGATTATTTAAATTTTTTCTAAAAATAAAATAAATTTGCTAAAAATAGCAATAAATAGTAAGATTATTAATAACGGAAAGCGCTTAAACACAGACGCTGACGATAATTCAAGCCGTTTTTTTCGTTGTTAAAATATTTACTAATATGAGCAAAATTTTATCCAATCAAGAGCCCAAAGGAACCAGCGACTGGACGCCGGCGGAGTTTTTAATTCGGAAATATATTTTTGATACTTGGCGGAAAGTTTGCCTGCGCTATGGGTTCGAAGAATATTTGACGCCGCTCGTGGAGTCGGCGGAAGTATATCGCGCCAAAAGCGGGGAAGACGTCGGTGGAAAAGAACTGGTAACTTTTAAAGATTTGGGCGGACGAGAATTATCTATCCGTCCGGAAATGACGCCGTCAGTTGTGAGAATGGTGACAAAAACCTATGCGACTAATCAGAAGCCGCTGAAGTATTTTTCGATTGCTAACTTCATGCGCAATGAGAAGCCGCAGCGCGGCCGGAATCGCGAGTTCTGGCAACTGAACTGTGATATTTTCGGCAATGATTCTTTAGCGGCGGATATTGAGATTCTTCAGCTGGCTTTAGATATCATGCTGGAATTCGATGCGCCGCAGAATTCTTTTGTTCTCTATCTTAATGATCGAAAATTAATCGAGGCGGTTTTAGATTTAAGCGGTGCCGTAAGATTGAAAGCCGTTGACAAGCTAGCCGTTGTAAGGACATTGGATAAATGGGACAAATTAAATGTAACCGAGATTAGAAAACGCTTGGCCGAAATAGGTTTAGACAAACAATCAATTATAATTTTAGAGAATTTTATGGCTAGCCGCAGTTTAGAAGAAATTGCCGCGGCGTTGCCGGATTTAAAAGATAACGCCGGTTTTCAGGAACTCGCGGCAGCAATAAATACCTTGAGTAATCTTGGCTACGGCGAATTTATAGAGTTTAATCCGACGGTCATCCGCGGTTTTGATTATTATGACGGTTTAGTCTTTGAAATTTTCGGACAAGAAAATAAAAGACAATCCGCCGACGGCGGAAAAGAACCTTGGAAGCGAGCGCTGTTCGGCGGCGGCCGCTATAACGGCTTGGCAGAAGTATTCGGCTCCAAAAATTTTCCGGCGGTCGGCTTCGCGCCGGGAGACGAAACGACCCGGCTATTTTTAGCCGATTGGAACCTGTTGGATAGAATTAAGGATAATCAGCCGACAAAATATTATCTGCCGCTCTTAGCTGAAGAACTGGCCGGTGAAACCGCCGCGTTAGTTCGTAAATTACGCGCTCAAGGCAAGAATATTCTCAGCGGCCTGGACGAGCAGAAAATCGGCAAAGCTTTGGAATTTGCTAATAAGAAAAATATTTCCCAAGTGATAATTTTCGGATCGGACGAAGCGAAACAGGGGATTTATAAGATAAAAGATATGAAAAGCGGGAGCGAAAAAATATGTAAATAGCGAAAAAATATGTAAATTGAGAAATTAATTTAACTTGGCCTTTGTTATTTTTGTAAGAGCAAAACGTCAAGCAATATTTATATGAAAGAAGGAAAATTTTTTAGTAACGCGGATATGCCGCCGCTTATTAATTTAGACGAAAATAAAAAGATAACTGAAGTGCCATTCCCTAAAAGTTCCGCGGAATCATTAAAAAAAGACCCGCTCGCCAAAGAGATTCTCGCGCCGGAACTGCTGCCTTTTGAAGGCGATGCTTCAGATGAAGTCCTTTCTCCGGAAAATCGGGGATTATTAAAATTAGATGAAAGTAAAGAAATAACCACCATACCGTTCGGAAAAAGCGCCGCTCGCCCCTTGAAGAATACCCCGGAAAGACCCGCGACAGCAAACAAAAAGAAAACTATTTTTTCTCAGTCTTAACTTGTTTTAAATAAAGATTATGAACGCTCTTAAAACAATATCAATAATAGTTCCGATTTTTAATGAAGAGAAAAATATTCCGCCTTTTTTTGACGCCCTAAAAGAAGTCTTAAAAAAAATTGAGATCGCGCCGGAAATAATTTTTGTCAATGACGGCAGTACTGACGGCTCGCAAAAGATCTTAGAAAAAATAGCCGCTGATAGTAAAATGTCGCTAGCGACTGGAGTATTAATAACTGGGGCCGGTTATAATGGGCAAAATATTCATGAAGACAGGGATATCCACGTAAAAGTTATCGAATTTTCCCGCAATTTCGGCAAAGAAATTGCTTTAACGGCCGGCCTTAATAAGTGTACGGGCGAGGCGGCGATAATGATTGATGCTGATTTTCAACATCCTTTAGAATTGATTCCGGAATTTATTTCTAAATGGGAACAGGGGGCGGAAGTGGTTATTGGTATTCGCCGGAAAAATAAGAGCTGTGGCTGGGTTAAAAGCTGGGGCTCGTTTTTATTTTATAGAATTCTTAATAATATTTCCGGTATTGGTTTAGTGCCGAACGCGACGGATTTCCGTCTGCTTGATCGTCAGGTAATAGACGAATTTAATAAATTCACAGAGCGCCAGAGAATGACCCGGGCGCTAATTGCCTGGCTCGGTTTTAAGCGCGATTATATTTATTTTGAAGCGGCCGCTCGGATTAACGGCCGCGCGTCTTATAATATTCGGAAGCTGGTTAGCCTAGCTATGAACAGTTTTGTTTCTTTAAGCCTCGTACCGCTTAAATGGGCCGGTTACTTGGGTGTGCTGATTGTTGCGACGGTTGGACCATTCGGCCTTTATGTTTTAATTGGTAAGTATTTAGCACATTGGGCCTATCCAGCGAGTTTCTCCGGGCCGGCGCAATTAGCATTTTTAATCACATTTTTAGTCGGCATCGTCTTATGCTCGCTCGGCCTGGTTGCCTTATATATCGCGCATATCCATAATGAGATATTAGATCGGCCGTTATATGTTATTAGAAAAGAAAAAAATAGTTAATTATTTATTTTACCTAAACTTTTTATACTAAAATGAACAAGAAAAAACCATTAATTGGCTTTATCGGCCAGGGATTTATCGGTAAGAATATGGCTAATGATTTTGTGACGCGCGGTTACCAAGTAGTCCGGTATGATAATGAAAGTTATGCTGATAATAAGGATTTAATTAAAACTTGCGACTTTGTCTTCATCGCCGTGCCGACGCCTTCTACGCCGCATGGTTTTGATGATAGTATTCTTAAAGAAGTGATAAAACTCGTCGGCGACGGGAAAACGGCGATTATTAAATCAACAATTAAAATTGGGACGACGGAAAAGTTTCAGAAATTATATCCGAAGAAATATATTTTGCATTCCCCGGAATTCTTAACGGAGAAGAACGCTATTAACGACACGAAGTTTCCGCCGCGCAATGTTATTGGCTATACAAAGAAATCTAAAATAAAAGCGGCGCCGGCCCTAAAATTATTGCCGAAAGCGCCATATAGTTTTTTAGTTAATAGCCGCGAAGCGGAGCTGGTTAAATACATGGGAAATAATTTTCTGTTTTTGAAAGTTATTTTTGCCAATATTGCTTATAATTTAGCGAAAAATAAAAAAGTTGATTATGAAACAGTGATGGATATCGTCGGCTATGATTCGCGTATCGGGCATGGACATTTAGTAATTATTGATCAGAGCGGCCATTTAAGCCATCCCGGCCGCGGCGCCGGTGGCCATTGTTTTATTAAGGACATGGCGGCTTTCGTGGAAATGTTTCAGGAGTCAAAATCAAAAAATAAACAGGATAAGATAGCGTTGGATTTATTAAATTCTCTAGTTAAATTTAATAATCAACTGTTGATAGATACAAAAAAAGATTTAGATTTATTGCAGGGAGTTTATAAAATAAGGAAATAAACTATGAAGATACTCGTTACCGGCGGCGCCGGTTTTATCGGCTCTCATTTAGTTAAAAGACTTTTGGAAGCAGGGAATGAAGTAATCGCGCTTGATAATTTTTTTACGGGTAGTCGAGAGAATATCCGGGAGTTTTTAAGTAATCCAAAATTTAAAGTATTAGAGCACGATGTTACTATTCCTTTAGACGCGGAAATTGAACAAATTTATAATCTCGCTTGCCCGGCCTCCCCGGTTCACTATCAGTTTGACCCGGTTAAAACTGTTCGGACATCGGTTCAGGGGGCGATTAATATGCTCGGGCTAGCTAAAAAGAATCAAGCCACGATTCTTCAGGCCTCCACTTCGGAAGTTTATGGCGATCCGGAAGTCCATCCCCAGCCGGAAAGTTATTGGGGGAAGGTTAATCCGATAGGAATTAGATCTTGCTATTCTCAAGATACGGAAATTTTAACTAAGAATGGTTGGAAATTTTTTTATGAGTTAGCGAAAAATGACGAATTAACGACTTTGAATAAACGAGGCGCTATAGAATACCATAAACCAAAGGAAATTATCAAACAGGAGTATAAAGGGCAACTTATCAGTTTCAAGAACCATCAATGCGATTTACTGGTAACGCCCAATCACAAGATGTGCGCCAGAAAGAGGGGCAGGGAAGAGTTTGAATTATTGTCCGCGACTGAGAAAATTAATTGGAATCGGACGCAAATGTTGAAAGTAGCTGATTACGACGCTCCAGACCAAGAGTGGTTTTATTTCCCCAAAGATATAGACAGAAGAAACAGTAAGACTCCAGTTGTTAAAAGGATCAAAATGGATGATTGGCTGGAATTTTTTGGTTATTATATTACCGAAGGATGTGTTTCTATCCGCAAAAGGGCTAGGATAGTAAACGGTAAAAAATATTTGATTTCCGATTTTCGCGTTCTTATTGCTCAGTCAGAATCAAAGAATAAGAAAAATTACGATAAAATTAAAAAATTACTATCCCGCCTACCTTTCAATTTCGTAGATAGTTTTGATCATCAATTTTGTATTACGAACAAGCAATTAGCTAATTATTTACTAGTATTTGGGAAATCGGATAAGAAATATATTCCCAGGGAACTGTTAAATATTTCCAAAAGACAGCTCAAAATACTTTTTGAAGCCATGATGCTTGGGGACGGTAATAAAGACGGTGATACATATTACAGCAATTCTCTTAGATTAATAAATGATTTTCAAGAATTACTTTTAAAGATAGGCTACGCCGGTAATGCTGTCGGACGTGATAATAGGAAAGAAAAACCAGTTTATAGTATTCATATATTAAACAGATTTAACCAGAAGTATCGGACACCGACGTATAGTCATAGTTCCAGACAAAATTATAAAGGTTTTGTTTATTGTGTTAATGTCCCTAATCATATCGTATATATACGTCGTAAGGGTAAGGCATTATTTTGTGGTAATTGTTACGATGAAGGGAAACGTTGTGCGGAAACGCTGTTTTTTGATTATCACCGCCAATATCAAGTTGATATTCGAGTGATTAGGATTTTTAATACTTACGGGCCGAATATGCATCCTAACGACGGCCGGGTCGTGTCTAATTTTATCGTCCAGGCTTTAAAGAACGAGGATATTACAATTTACGGCGACGGTTCGCAGACACGCAGTTTTCAATATATTGATGATTTAATCGATGGCATGATTAAAATGATGAATAATCGGGAAAAATTTATCGGGCCGGTTAATCTTGGCAATCCAGAAGAATTTACTATTAAAGAACTGGCGGAGAAGGTTTTGGAATTGATTCCAGAAAGCCGGAGTAAAATAATTTATCAAGATTTACCAAGTGATGATCCGCGTCAGAGAAAACCGGATATTGCTTTGGCGAGAGAAAAGTTAGCTTGGGAACCGAAGATAAAATTAACGGAAGGCCTAAAAAAAACGATTGAATATTTTAGAGAAAAAATAAAAGCTTAAATTTTCATGATAAAATACAGTTTTATAATTCCGGTCAAAGCGATTAATGATTATATTCGCGAAGCGGTACCGAAGATTTTAGCCATCGCGCGGGATGATTATGAAATAATTATTTATCCGGATGAAATTAATGCCGAGATTTGGCCGCAGACGCGGCAAATCGCCACCGGTCATTGTGGGCCGGCGACTAAGAGAAGTTTGGCGATTAAAGACGCTACCGGAGAAATTTTGATTTTTATCGACGACGATGCTTATCCGGCAAATAATTTTTTAACAATTTTAGCTGAGGATTTTAAAGATGAAAAAATTGCGGCGGTCGGCGGTCCGGCTTTGACTCCGCCGGACGATAGTTTTTGGGCGAAAGTATCGGGAGCGGTTTTTTTAAGTTCGCTTTCCGGCGGTAATCCCGCTAGATACGCGCCCCGAGGCGTAAAAAGAATAGTTAATGATTGGCCGAGCGTTAATTTTTCTATTCGGAAAACGGTTTTTGCGGAACTCGACGGTTTTGATAGTGAATTCTGGCCGGGTGAGGATACTAAGTTATGTTTAGATTTAGTTAAAAAATATCCGACGGGCATTATTTATAATCCGGTACTCTTAGTTTATCATCATCGCCGCGCCGGTTTATTAAAGCATTTGAAACAGGTTGGCGGTTACGGGCTTCATCGCGGGTTTTTTGCTAAGAAATATCCGGAGACTTCCCGAAAATTAAAATATTTCGTCCCGAGTTTATTTTTATTATTTACAGTTTTGACTATTGTTCTCGGCCTATTGTGGCTCGGTGGCGTTTTCAGTCAGACTCAGGAACTCTATATTGTCATTGGGCGTTTATATTTAATCGGCTGGCTAATTTATATTTTAGCTCTAATCAAAGCGCTGTTTGATATCCGCCGCTACGAAAAAAATCCCCTCGTCGCCTTAAACACTGGTTATTATATTTTCTTAACACATCTGGTTTATGGCTATTATTTTTTGCGAGGCTTAATTTTTGTTAAAAATTTAAAAAGCAAATTGCGCTAGCCGCTAATTTCCAGTTTGTTTTAAATAAGTTTATGAAAATTTTTATATCCTATCCACCGCTAACCTCTACTAAGGGCGTCCCGCTCTTGGGTCAGAATCGCCAGTTTCAGTGGTTTAATAGTCCAACTTATATTTATCCGGTCATTCCCGCTTACGCGGCGACGCTGTTAAAAGAAAATGGGGAAGAAGTTGTCTGGGACGACGGGATTGCCGAGGGTTTAAGTTATGAAGAATGGCGCACGCAGTTTTTAGCGGCTCGTCCGGATTTAGTCATGATAGAAACCAAGACGCCGGTTATTAAGCGCCATTGGCGGATAATTAATGAATTAAAAGAAACGGCCGATTGGCCTTTAAAGATTGTGTTAGTCGGTGATCATGCCACGACTGACCCGGAAGAAAGTTTGCGCTATTGTAAGGCAGATTATGTTCTCTCCGGTGGCGACTATGATTTCGGTGTGGCTAATCTCGTTAAATTTTTAGCCGGAAAAGAAGAATTAAAACCGGGGTGGCATTTTCGCTCGGCTGGCGCTTGGGATGAGTCCGGGAAAAATACGGAAATAAACTGGACCGACGGCGAATTTAAAAATGTGGAATTTAAAAATACCGGTGCGCGCCAGGATTATCATTTACACGATTTAAATATGCTCCCGGAGATTGATCGCGAGCTGACGAAATGGCGGAACTACGCTTTTAAAAATGGTAACTTTAAGTACACCCCGGGAACGTATATGATGAGCGGGCGGGATTGCTGGTGGGGAAAATGTTCTTTTTGCAGCTGGACAACCTTGTTCCCCGGAAATTCTTTCCGGACGCGGAGTGCTAAATTAGCTTTAGACGAAGTCGGGCGTTTAATCGCTTTAGGCGTTAAAGAAATCATGGAAGATTCCGGGTCACTACCAATCGGCCCTTGGTTACAGGAATTTTGCGACGGGATGATTGCGTGCGGCTATAATAAGAAAGTGACGCTGAGCTGTAATATGCGCATTAATGGTATTCGCGATCCGGAAATTTGGCAATTAATGAAAAGAGCCGGATTCCGGTTTATTCTTTTCGGTTTAGAATCAGCGAACCAGAATACTTTAGACGCGATTAATAAAGGGCTTAAAGCGGAAGAAATAGAGCCAGGCTTAAAAATGTGTAAAGACGCCGGTTTGGAGCCCCATATTACGACCATGATCGGCTACCCCTGGGAGACGCGAGCGGACGCGCAAAAGACCGTGGATTTAGCGGCCGGTTTATTTAAAAAGGGTTATGTTGATACCTTGCAGGCCACCGTTTTAATTCCTTACCCCGGCACACCGCTTTATGGCTATTGCCGCGAGAATGATTTTTTGAATTTTACCGATTACGATCGTTTTGACCAACGGGAACAGGTGATGAAATGCGAACTGACCACGGCGGAAGTAAAAACGATGACCCAGGGATTATATAAATCCTTCCTAACCCCACGCTTCGTTGTCCGTAAGATTGCCGGCATCCGCTCTTGGGCGGATATAAAATTCCTGTGGCGCGCCGGTCTGAAAGTTTTAGGGCATTTGATGGATTTTAGGAAATAATCTTACCGCGTTAATTGACAGCTCTTATTAGTTTATTTATAATATACATATATGTATACTATAAATCAACATGTAAATATAAAAATGGCTAATATTAAATAAATATATATAATTTAAGATATAATTTTTAAGGCTAAAACCTTAAATATATATTTATTTTTTAAGGCTAAAACCTTATGAAAAATATTAAAAGAGATTTACAAATTGAGCAATTAGACAGAAAGATTAAAGCCTTTAATAAATTAGAAGCTTTTTATCCATCTTATGGCTGGGTTTATGCTACTCGGACGGCTCTGGGAATGTCTTTAGAACAACTGGGTAAAAAACTAAATATTACCGCGCAGAGCGTTAAAGAAATAGAACAAAGAGAAAAAGAAGGGACCATCAGTTTAAAGAATTTAAATGATGTTGCTCGAGCTCTAGGCTTAAAATTAACTTACGGCTTTTCTGCCCCGGGGAAAAGTTTGGAAAAGATGATAAAATCAAAAGCTTACGATCTGGCAGAGAAAATAGTTTTAAGAACCCATAGAACTATGCAACTAGAGGACCAAGCTAATTCTAAGACAAGACTAAAAAAGGCCATTCGGGCCAGGATGGAGGAAATTCTTGATAAAAATATTAAACATTTATGGAATTAATCTTAAACAATACTGCCGGGCAAACGCCGTTAAACGAAGAGGAACGGGAGGGATTGGTAATAAAAAGTCTTTCCACGCGCCAAGAACTAAATGAGTTTGAACAGCAAAATATTGAAGCGGCCATAGGATGGTTAACCGGACGAAATATCGCCGCCGACCGTATTCTTAGTGAAAGTTTTATCAAAGATTTACACTATAAAATGTTTGGTTCTGTTTGGAGTTGGGCGGGGACCTTTCGCCGGATCGATAAGAATATCGGTGTTGATTGGCGTACTATCGGAATTGAACTCAAGAAGCTACTTGATGATTGTTATTATTGGCTAAGTAATAAGACTTTTTCAGAAGAGGAAATCGCCGTCAGGCTAAAACATCGTTTAGTTTATATCCATCCTTTCTCTAACGGAAACGGCCGTCACTCTCGCTTGATGGCCGATATTATGATGGAGAAGGTTTTTCATAAGCCAATTTTTTCCTGGGGAGGAATAAACTTAGTTTCCGCTGATAATGGCCGTTCGGATTATATTAAAGCTTTAAAAGCGGCCGATGGAGGAGATTACACTCTCTTATTAGATTTTGCTGAATCTAAAGGAGAGAATTAAAGTTATAAATTTTCGCCGCCAGGGAGAAGGGCGAGCCGAATAAATTATAAAAATGAGTTTACCGGTAGATACCCGGCAATAAAAAATTACCAGAAAAACTATGAACCCCTTAGTCTCGGTAGTCATTACCACAAAAAACGAAGAGAAGAATATTGAGAATTGCTTGCGGTCTATTAAGGCGCAGAGCTATAATAATATTGAGATTATTGTCGTGGATAATTATTCTGATGATTTAACTAAAGAGATTGCTCTAAGGTATACAGCTAAGGTCTGCGACAAGGGCCCCGAGAGGAGCGCGCAAAGAAATTACGGGATGATAGACAAGTCAAGCGGAGAATATGTGATGTTTGTGGACGCTGATATGATTCTGAGTCCGGAGTTGATTAAAAATTGTGTAGAATTCATGGACCGCGAGAAGTGCGCCGCCCTCCATATCAGCGAAATAGTCATGGGCCGGAGTTTCTGGAGCCGGGTTAGGCGCTTTGAACGGTCATTCTATGATGGAACCGTCATCGACGGGGCACGATTCTTTAGGAAAGATAAGTTCGTGGCGGCGGGAGGCTTTGATATAAGTATGAGCGGACCGGAAGACTGGGATATTGATAAGAAGATTAAGACGCTGGGAAAAATCGGTTTAGTGCCGAAAAATAAAGAAGCGGCCGTTATCTACCATAACGAATCCGAGTTTAATTTAAAAAAATATTTAAATAAGAAAGGCTATTACGCTGAAAGTTTCGCGGCTTATAGTAATAAATGGGGGGAAGATGATCCGGACGTTAAGAAGCAACTGGGTTTAGGGTATCGTTTTTTTGGCGTATTTTTAGAAAAGGGGAGGTGGCGGAAATTATTGGCGCACCCGGTTTTAAGCCTCGGCATGTATTTTTTAAGAGGAGTAGTGGGGGTTATTTATTTAGTTAAGAGGAAATAGGATAAGAAATTTAATGATTTATATATGAGTCATCTTAATTCTTTAAAAGACAGAAGGGACAATAAAATTTCAGCCGTTGAATCTTCGCAAAGAGATTGCTTTATTAAGTTATTAAAAAAAATAGAATTACCAGAAGAAAGTCTGGCGTTATCCGTTTCAGTCGGGGATGGAATATGGGATTATTTTTCTTTTTTGAACAATAAAAATATAAAAAAGATAATCGCTACTGACATAGTTGATAATCCCGTTAGTCAAGAAAGTATAAGTATGTTAAAAAATGAAGGCGAATGGGAATTTGTTAAAGTATTAGCTGATAAACCGTTACCTTTTTCTGATAATTTTTTTAATTTTGTTTTTCATCAAGATGTTATTGAGCATGTTGAAAAACCATTTCTGTTTCTTTCAGAACAATATAGAATCCTGAAAAAGGGAGGGACACTATTATTTGGTACGCCCAATCTATTTCGTCCAGTTAATTTGTTCAAACTTATTTTAGGAATAATAAAGTTCCCATTGAAAATTGGTAGCAACATTGAATTGGGGGATTATATACATATACAGGAATTCTACGAGCAGCAGTTAAAAGTATTAGTTCAAGAATGTGGTTTTAATAATATTGAAGTTTCTCATTGTTTTTTTGGTATCCATCCATTAAATATAACTATAAGCAAGTACCCTAAAAATAGGATAGGAAAAGAAATGTGTCATTACTTGTTATTTAAATGTATAAAATAATAATTTAATAATTTTTTGGGTATTATTTATTGTTTTGTTTTGTTAAGAAAAAATAAATAACCCAATTTTTAAAAATAAAATTTTTATGAAGAATATTTTAGTAATAACCCCCACATTTTTCCCCGATATTGGAGGGGTAGAGACTCATTTATCGGATTTAACTAAAGGATTGGGCGCGATTGGCAATTTAAGGGTAACTGTTGTAACTTTAAAGCCAATTGTAACGAAAGGAATAAAATCTTATAAGAAAAAAGAGGTTTCAAAAAATTTAGTTGTATATAGATTCTGGTGGATAGGAGGAAATTTATTTCATTTTTTTGAAAGCTATCCATTTTTACAATTTTTGTATCTATGCCCCTATCTATTTATAAGAACTTTTTTTATTTTATTATTTAAAAAAGAAAAAATAGATGTCATTCATGGGCAGGGATTGACCGGCGCTTGGGTCGGTTTGGTTATTAAAAAAATTTTTCATAAAAAATTAGTAGTGAGTACTCATGCTATTTATAAAATTAATAGAAATTCTCTAATTACTAGATTGATAAAATATACATTAAATCAGTCTGATGAAATTTTGTGTTTGTCAGAAGCTTCAAGAAAGCAATTAGTTAATTTTAGTGTTAACAAAGAAAAAATTCATTTATATAAACAATGGATAGATTTAGATTCTTTTAAACCGCTAGATAAAAATAATATCAGAGAAGTTCTTAAAATAGAGAATAAATTTTCAGTTTTATTTATTGGGCGCTTAATAGAGATGAAAGGCATTAAAGTCCTAATTGAAGTAGCTAAAAAAAATGAAAATATTAATTTTATATTTGTTGGCCATGGCCCATTAGAAAATTATTTAATTAATGTGTGTAAGGTTTATAAAAATGTAATTTTTCTGGGGAGTATAGAGAATGAAGATATATGCCAATATTATAATCTAGGAGATATATTCTGTTTGCCATCCCAAGAAGATGAGGGTTTCGGCCGAGTTATTATGGAAGCTCTTGCATGCGGGATTCCTGTTATCGGCTCTAATAAAGGTGGAATTCCAGAAGCTCTTGATGAGTCAGTGTCAATCGTGGTAGAGCCAACATTTAGTAATCTAGATATGGCAATTAAAACTCTTTATTTTGATAAAGATAGATTATTAAAAATGAAAAATAATGCAAGGTCTTATGCTTTTAAAAATTTTTCGAAAAATAATATTTATTTAATTATTAGCCACTATTAGAGTCACGGACAGTCTAAAATAACAAAAAACCGTATGGAAATAAAGAAAATATTAGCATTAATTGTACAAAGTTTTTTTTATGATTTTGTTTTAATAAAGTCCGATCTTTTAAACTCATTTGATAAATTTTATATAATAATAATTCTTAAAATTAAGTATGTATTGAAATCAAAAAATAATGTTGCAGTCTTTTTTGGCAGAAAATGGCAGGGAGATTCTTTGTATAACTTGTTAGCCGTAGAAGCATACGTTTACCAAATAGAAACTATTAGAAAAACAATTAAATCTGATGGCATAAAAGTAATTTTTGATATAGGTGCTCATATAGGTACATATTCAATGCTTTTAAATAAAGCGTACTCTGGCGCAAAGATATTTTGCTTTGAACCTAATCCTATAACATTTAATATACTAAATAATAATTTGAGCGGCGTTGATGGTGTCATGTTATATAATATAGGATTTTCTGACGAAAGTGGTTGTTTGCAAATTTATTATAAAAATAAAGCTCTTGATTCAGCGACTTTCGAGGCTCAACGGGCGATAGAGGAAAAAAACGAAGATTTAATAGAATGTAAGATTGAGACTCTTAATAATTTTATAGACATTTCTGGCGTTAAAGAAATTGATATTTTAAAGATTGATGTAGAGGGCCATGAAAAAAAAGTTCTTTTATCAGCGAAGAATGCTTTAAAAATTACGAAATTTTTAATTATAGAGATTTCATTGAATTTAGATTTTTCTTTTTCTGATGTCATAAAACTGTTCAATTCAGATTCTTATAATTTTACTTTAGTTAAAATAATAAAGGTTTGGAAGAATAGTGACGGCTCCTTGGCCATAATCGAGTTATTATTAAAAAATAATAATTTATAATTAAATTATGTTTTACAGAAAACTTATTAGCTTAGTTAGAAAGTGTAGTTTAGTATCAGCTAAAATTTTAAATAAAATTGGAATTACTGCGAACCAAGTAACTATTGGTAGTAATATTATTTTTATTCCGATAGTTTTCTATTGTTTTAGTGTGGGAAGCTATAAATATAATATTTTAGGACTATTCTTCTTAATTATTCGTTGCTATTTTGATTTTGTCGATGGACAAGTCGCTAGATTATCAAATAAGTGTTCTATTTTAGGCGAGTGGCTAGATGATTCTTTCGATCATTTTACTATTTATGGTTTGATAATTAGTATTGGCGTCGGAATGTATAAAAGTTATCATGGTTCAGATATTATTTGGTTAATCATTGCTATATTGTTGGGGTATTTATTATTAGAAATGATGTCATTTAAATATACTAAAAAATTTGGGTTTAAGGGTGTTACTGCATCAAAAGAATTGCAGGGGAAATTTAATAGTTTAAAAGGAAGAAATTTTTCTGATATTTTTGTAGGAAATTTAATCGGTTTTTGGTCAAATATAGCTTATTTTATTTTTGGCTTTTCTTATTTTTTCTTACTAAGCGTACTTTTTAATAAAATATTTTTATTTTTGTGTTTTTTTACTATTACTTTATATCTACGATTTTTTGCTATGTACTTCATTTTTACTTTTCTTTTATCAAATAAAGAACCAAAATCTGTATTATTTAAGTTTCTAAAAGAAATTAGTCGTGATGAATCGTCAAGTTTATAAATTTTTGTGATTTAAATTTTCTTTATATTTTTAATTTTATTTAGACTACAAGATGTATTCAAGGGAAAAAATAAAAAAAATACTGAGGTCATCTTATTGGTATTATTTCTTAATAATACTGTTTTTTATAAGTATTTCATTTTTTTTATTTCACGGAGAAAAACAGCCACTACATTTAATGGACAGTGTTTACTCTTATCCGGAATCAGGGAATCTATTAAAGACATTCCAAAGTTCTTGGAGCGACGTCAGATTCGGGAGGCCAACGAATTTCGCGCCAGTTGATTTATTTGTTTATTTTGTTTATTTTTTAACACAAAATCATATTTTGACCCAGCAAATTATTTGGATTTTGTGTTTTATCTTAAGTGCTCTTTTCATGTTTCATTTTTTAGATAAAATAAATTTTTTATCTTCAAAATATATTTGTTTTTTTATTTCTATATTTTATGGTTTTAATTGCTTTACAATTGCTAACCTGGGAGCGGTCGGATTGAATATAGTTTATGCTTTTTTGCCTTTAGTCGTTTTATATACTATAAATTTGTTATCTTGTACAAAAAATTATTTCTTAATCAACTCAATTAGGTTGGCATTATCATTGGCTGTAGTAAATCTTGCTGTTTCCCAAGGATTTATATTAGCCCTTTTTTTATCAGTTTTTTACGTAATTTTAATTTTATTATTTAGCCATTTTAGGTGTGATAATTTTAAGAAAATTTTAATTTATTTTACTTTTGCAATTTTTTTGTTTTTTTTATTAACATTAGAAATAAATTTGCATTATCTTGAACTTTTTTTTAATAATGGCGCGGCTGGTATTATGGAAGGAGTAAAAAATAGTTATTATAAAACATTTTTTTCGTGGAGCTGGTTTGCAGATTATTACCCATTGGCTATTTCCCCGTTTACTTTTTTAATTAACGTGGGAATTAAAAGTAAAATTTTGTCGATTTTGGGCTTAGTCATCCTATTGTTTACTTTCAGCACCACGTTAATTAATAGTGATAGCAAAGTCAAAAAATATTTTTTAATAAATTTATTTATTGTTTTGTTCTATTCATTTTTTATTTTATTAATACAAAAAAATAATATTTTAGCAAACGCTTTTTTTAATAAAATATTTATATTAAAAGCATTTAGTGAACCATATAAATGGGGATATATACTCTCATTACCAGTTTGTCTAATCTTAGGATTGTCAGTAACATCTTTTTTAAATTATTTTAAAAAAAGAAAAATATTTAAAGTTGTTTTTAGTTCTATTTTTTTTATCGCATTGTTTATTGGGCCAGTCTATTCTCTAATCCTTAAAAAAGAGTCTTTCAATAGTAAGCCTATTAGTGGGCAAGGGGGCACGCATCAAGTTTCTATTAGAATCCCCACATATTATGAAGAGATAAACGGTTTTGTAAGGGATCTCCGCGATTCTGGTGATTTTTCTCGTATTCTTTGGTTGCCTTCAGAAAATAATTTACACTCGTTTAAGGGCAACGACCAATATTCTTTTGTTTTTCCACCAAATAATTATAAATTAACAAATTATTTTGCAAGAACCTTTGAACAATTAGAAAATAACTCAGGTCATAGTAAAATACTAAAGCTTTTTGACATAAGATATGTTATTATTCTAAAACAAATAAAACAACCATGGGAACCGACGGCATGGGTTTTTCAGGGTATGCCTCAATATATTGTTGGTCGGCCAGAATCTTTTATTGAATATTATAATAGTATGAACGGAGTAGTAGTCTATAGGGAGACGGAAGATTATCTAATTTATAGAATTTTATAAATTATGAAAAAAAATATTAAGTATTTTTTTCTGGTTGTTGTTAATATTCTATTTATATTTATTGCATATCTTGTTGTATCTGCCGGAAATAAGGCAGATGCATTTTTTGATGTTGCAGTTAACGAAACATCCCATTTTTATATACCTAGTAATCTTGTGTATATAAATGGTAGCTATCTCACTTTAGATAGGATAATTTCTTTAGAAGAAAATCAGGATGGCAATGCTATTTATTTATCTGATGATAATATATCCAATCAAGAGGGTGAAAAGTTTTTTTTAAATTTTTCTAGTGCCTTTTATATACCGATAGAGTCGCAAGTAGATGATTTAATTAAAAAAAAGTATGAGAATCAGAAAAAAACAGAATCTGACGCTATTTCTGACGCCGATTATTTAGAGAGTAATTTATTGGAAGAAGATTTAATGCAGCTAGAAGATTATAAGTTTACAGCACCGGTTTCTGGAGAATATGATGTTCTGGTTTTAGAAGAAAGTGCTTTAAATCAAGATAAAGGAGTTGTGTTTTTATTTGACAACCAAGTACTAAAAAAAAATAGTTATCAGATTAAAAATGAAAAATTTATTTTGTGGGGCCAGGTAAATTTAAGTGCTGGTCAACATGAATTTCAAGTAAATAGCGATGATGTCCCCATAGAATTTATAAAATCTTCAGAAATTATTCTTAGTCTAAAGTCGCCTATTGCTCTCAACTCTAACCCTTTAAGATTTACCAAGATTAACCCCACTAAATATATAGTTAATGTTAAAAATTTAAAAAAAGAGCCGTTTTTGTTAGTTTTTTTAGAATCATTTAATAAAGATTGGGAAATTTTTAAGGTCGTAGATAATGATAAACAGTATTTTTGGAACAATTGGTTTAAGCAGTCAGATTTTAAAAATCATCACTATTTAATTAATGGATTTGCTAATTCTTGGTTGATAGATCAGCCAAATTTAGAAGGTGAAGAAACTTTCATAATCGAATATACTCAACAGAGAAATTTTTATTTTTCCTTATTTATTGTTTTTGTAGTATTATTGTTTTGTTTTAATTATTTAATTATTAAAGTTCATATTTTATGCCCAAAGAAATAATAATACATAATATTGATATAGTAACAGTCCAGGGCAATATTAGCGGTGGGACTAAGTGTATGGTTGAAATTATTAAATATTTGTCAAAAAAATATAAAAATATTTTATATACATGCAAAAGTACTGAAGTGGGGTTTATTAAAAAAAGTAATGTGATAAATGAAAATATAGAATATAAACCAATAGGGAAATACTATTTTGAAAAAAGTTATTACTCTTACGTTTTTAATTTTTTCAGAAGTATTTTTCTCTCTCTGTCTAATATTCCTAGGTTTGATGAAAGAAATGTGAATGTTATTATAACGCACTCAGAACTTTCCCCGAATCTTGTCTATGGTCTCCTAATGAAACTTAAAAATAAAAATAGTATTTGGATGTCTTTTATGCATATGCCCTCACCTAGGTTGTTCAGGGGCTACAAAGGGGAATATACTAATCGTAAATATTTTCCCAACGCCGGACTTTTACATTTTTGGTTAAATCAAAGAATTTATAATTTTTTAGCAAAAAAAGCAGATATAGTTATAGCCACAAATTTTTATTATGAAGGGTTTTTAATGGAAAAATTTAATAAGGTCGGCATAATCCATTACGGGATAGAATTGCCAGATGGACAAACTAATGCTAATACACCTATTAATTTGGAGCACAAGGAGTATGACGCTTTATTCATTGGAAGATTTCATGAACAGAAGGGGATTTTTGAATTATTAGATGTTTGGAAAAAGGTAATAAAAATTAACAATAAATTAAAATTAGCGATAGCTGGAAGTTATTTAGATCAAAATAATAAAAAATTAGTAAAACAAATAAAGGAGATGGGACTAGAGGGTAGTATTGACTTATTAGGGTATAAGATCGGTATTGAGAAAGAAAATATATTGCGAAAAAGTAAAATATTTTTATTTCCAAGTTTATATGAAAGTTTTGGTATAGTTGCTCTTGAAGCGATGTCCTTTGGCTTACCAGTAATAGCATATAATCTTCCAATTTTTGGAATATTTGAGAGAGGGATGGTAAAAGTCCCCATATTAGATAACGATACCTTTGCTAAGGATTTCTTTAAGTTATTAAATAACAATTTGCGTTATAAAGAGATGAGCGAAGAAGCGACGGAATATTCTAGAGAGTTTACCTGGGAAAGGACTGGCGAACAGTTTAAAGATATCTTAGATAAACTTATTTCCACGTCGTATTAAAACAAAGATTATTCTATCTAGGTCTAGGAATTTCCAGCACAACTTTATTATTATGTTCGTGCTATTTGGTGTATAATTATAGAAGAAAGAAAAAAACTTAAATAATAAACTAATTCTATGGAAAATAAAGAAAAAATAGTTTATATCGGAATGAGTGCGGATTTAATACACCCCGGCCATTTAAATATTATATATAAAGCGCGAGAGTTGGGAACAGTTATCGTCGGTCTCCTAACTGATAAAGCTATCGCTAGCTATAAGCGCTTGCCCTTTTTAACCTATGAACAGCGGAAAGAAATCGTGGAAAATTTAAAAGGAGTTGATCGAGTTATGCCGCAGGAGACTTTAGATTATGTTCCGAATTTAAAAGAAATAAAGCCGGATTACGTGGTTCATGGTGATGACTGGCAGGAAGGGACGCAAAAAGAAACTAGGGCTAGAGTAATCGCCACTTTAAAAGAATGGGGCGGGGAATTAATAGAACTTCCATATACCAAAGGAATTTCTTCAACCCTTCTTCATGAAAAAATGCATGAAATCGGGACTACGCCTGATATTAGAATGAAAAGATTAAAAAGATTACTGGAAGTAAAACCAACTCTGCGAATTATGGAGGCCCATAACGGTTTAACCGGGCTCATCGTTGATAATCTTAAAATAAAGGACGAGAAAGGAATTAAGGAATTCGATGGGATGTGGCTGAGTAGTTTAACCGATTCGACGGCTAAGGGAAAACCGGATATTGAGTGTGTGGATTTAACGTCCCGGCTAACGACGGTCAATGATATTATGGAGGTGACCACTAAGCCGATAATCTTTGATGGCGATACTGGCGGCATACCGGAGCATTTTGTTTTTGGGGTTAAGACGCTGGAAAGAATGGGGGTTTCGGCAGTTATTATTGAAGACAAAATTGGTTTGAAAAAAAATTCCCTATTCGGAACGGATGTTGCTCAAACCCAAGATTCTATCGATGGTTTTTGTTATAAGATCTCCATGGGCAAGAAAGCGCAAGTGACTAATGATTTTATGATTATTGCTAGAATTGAAAGCTTAATCCTTAAAAAAGGAATGGCAGATGCCGTTGAACGCGCTCAGGCTTATATCGCGGCCGGGGCGGACGGAATAATGATCCATAGCCGGGAAAAAGAACCGGATGAAATATTGGAATTTTGCCGTGAGTATCAGAAATTTGAAAAAAAAGTTCCCTTAGTCGCTGTTCCTTCAAGCTATAATAAGATTTATGAACACGAACTGACCGAAGCGGGTGTGAATATTATTATTTACGCGAATCATTTATTGCGTAGTGCTTATCCGGCGATGGTGAATACGGCTAAATCAATTTTATTAAATGAAAGGTCTTATGAATGCGAGGATGAATGTCTATCAATTAAAGAGATATTAACTTTAATCCCGGGCGGGAAATAATATGCTTAATTGCGCAGAATTTTATCGGTGTTTATTAGAAAAGAAACTGGATTTTTTTACCGGTGTTCCAGACTCTCTTTTGAAAAGTTTTTGTTCTTATCTAATGGATCACGCCGGGCGAAACCATATCATTAGCGCTAACGAAGGGAATGCTATTGCTTTGGCAGCCGGCCATTATTTAGCTTCCGGTAATATCGCTGTGGTTTATATGCAGAATTCGGGAATCGGGAATGCTATTAATCCTTTAGTGTCATTAACCGATCCGGAAGTGTATAGTATTCCGATATTGCTAATTGTGGGCTGGCGCGGCGAACCTGGTATTAAGGATGAACCGCAGCATCTTAAACAAGGAAAAATTACCACAAAATTATTGGAAGCTTTAGCTATTCCTTATGATATTCTGCCGGCCTCTTTAGACGAAGCGAAAATTTGTCTAGATAAGGCCGCCGCTTATTTGGAGAAGAATAATTCTCCCTATGCCCTAATCGTTAAAAAAGATACTTTTGAAAAATATTCTTTGCAGGATAAGACAGAAAATAATTATCCCGTTTCCAGAGAAGAGGCGATTAAATGTATCGTTGATTCCTTATCGCCGGCCGATATCATTGTTTCGACGACCGGTAAAGCCTCGCGGGAACTTTTTGAATATCGCGATCATTTGCAGCAAGGTCATGACCGGGATTTTTTAACGGTCGGTTCAATGGGGCATTCTTCGTCAATTGCCCTGGGGATCGCCGGAGAAAATAAAAATAGAAAAGTTTATTGTCTTGACGGCGACGGAGCACTTATTATGCATTTGGGATCTTTAGCGATTATTGGTTCTCAATCGCCGGCGAATTTTAACCATATCGTTCTAAATAACGGTTGCCATGAATCAGTTGGCGGCCAGCCGACAGCCGGTTTTAATATTAATATCCCTGATTTGGCTCGAGCCTGCGGGTATAAGAATGTTTATCGAGCGGAAAGCGTGGCCGAAATTAAGCAGTGTATTAGTTTAACGCAAAAGACCGCCGGACCGTCGTTAGTGGAAATAAGAATAAATAGTTCATCTCGAGATGATTTAGGCCGGCCAAATATTAGTCCAGTCGATAATAAAAAAGATTTTATAAAATTTATTAGAAATATTAAATAAATAAGAATGCCGCCGAGAAATTATATTGGCCTGAATTCAATTAAAAATTTAAATAAATATCTCCGCCAAAATAAGGTGAAGAAAATTTTTTTAATATCCGGCCAGACATCTTATAAACTGTGCGGCGCGAGCCGAATACTAAAACCGATTTTAAAAAAATATGCCGTTTTAAATTTTACTGATTTTTCTTCTAATCCTCAATTGATTGATATTAAAAGAGGCATAAAATTATTTAGAAAATATAACCCCAATTTAGTTATGGCCGTCGGCGGCGGCAGCGCGATTGATGTCGCTAAGTCGATAAATATTTTAGCTGCGCAAAGCGGTTCCCCGAAAGATTATATTTTAAAGAAGAAAGAGATACTAAAACCGGGAAAAAAATTAATTGCCATTCCCACGACCGCCGGAACCGGCAGCGAGGTGACTTGTTTTTCTGTTATTTATATTAGTAAAAATAAATATTCTTTAAAACATAAATTTATCTTGCCGGATTGTTCTATTATTGATCCGCAATTTACTTTTAACTTGAATAGAAAAATTACCGCCGAAACCGGTGCGGATGCTTTATCGCAAGCGGTGGAATCATATTGGAGCGTAAAATCTACGGCCGAGTCAAAAAGATATGCCGCCCAGGCTATTAAAATAATCATGCATAATTTAGAAAAGGCCGTAAAGAATCCTAATCAAAAAGTTCGACTAGCAATGAGTCGGGCAGCTAATCTTTCCGGCCAAGCCATTAATATTTCGGAAACTACGGCTTGTCACGCGATTTCTTATCCGATTACTTCATATTTCGGGGTCGCGCACGGGCAGGCGGTGGCGATAACTTTGAGTAGTCTTCTAAAATATAATAGTTTAGTATCGCCCGCTAATCTTTTAGATAAACGGGGCGTACCCTATGTTCGGAATGTTATAGAAGATTTAATTAAATTATTGGGCGCTAATAATATCTGGAATGCTCAGGAAAAGATTGAAAATATGTTAAGAAACATTGGTTTAGCAACGCGTTTTCATGAACTAAATATCTCCAGGCCAGATTTAAAAATAATATTAAAGAACGGTTTTAATCCGGAGAGGATGAAAAATAACCCTCGTTTAGTAAGTAGAACTGAGTTAAGGAAGATATTATTAAATTTAGTATAATAATTTTAATGCTTATTATAGAAACAATTATCGTGAAATTATTTCATAAATTACGCATCGTATTATCAACTGCTTCTTTTTGGGGTTATTTGGCCGTTATTCTAGCGATTGTCCTACCCTGGTTTTTCCGTCCCGGTTATCTTTTCTTTACCGATAATGTCTGGGGGCCGATAATCCGGTTTGATTGGTTTAGTTCTTGGCTCTGGCTAAAGCTTCTGCTTTCCGGCTTATCTTTTATTTTTCCGGTCGCCTTTTTAGAAAAAATATTTATTGCCGGCGTTTTGACTCTTATTCTACTGGGCGGACGAATTCTGGTTAAAAAAGTTTTAGAGTATTATCCGCAATCTGATAATGCCGTTCCCAAAGCTTCTTCGGGTTTGATTTTTATTTTAAGCTTATTCGCTTTATTTAATCCTTTCATTTATGATCGGGCGCTTTACGGCCAATTTGGGCTTTTAATCGCTTACGGTTTTTTTCTTTTTACACTCGCTTACTTGTTTGCCGCCGGGCGGACGCTGGACTTTAAAAACCTTATTCGTGCGGCCGTCTGTGGTGCTTTAGTAATAATGTTCTCTTTACATTTTATTTTTTTGCTTTTGCCTTTTATTTTATTATTCGCTTTCGTCTTATTCCAGAAACGCCGCCATATTATCGCGGCCGGGAAGAGCAAAAGCCTGTGGCGCGCTTTATTATGGTCTTTTCTGGTTATTATTATCATTAACGCTAATTGGCTGATTGCTCTAGCGACTAAAGCTTCGCCTTTAGTTAATTTCATGGAGCGGGGAATTACTAGCCAGGATTTAGTCGCTTTTCAAACAGCGGGCCAAAACGGTTCAGAAGCTTTAACTAATGTCTTAATGATGTCTGGTTTTTGGGGTAAGGAACAGTTCCGCTATCTTGATTTAACGGATGTCGTTGGCTGGCAGATGAGTTTTATTTTTTTATTGCCGCTGATTATTTACGGAGCTTATCAGAGTTTTCGGCGCCGTAGCCAGAATAATAAGTTATTTAATTCGGCTCTCTTATTAATTTTTATTCTGGCAGTTTTTCTAGCACTAGGGCTTAAGTCGTCCGTCACCCGCGGTCTGACTTTATTTCTCTATGATCATCTCCCTTTATATAAAGGCCTGCGCGAACCGCAAAAATGGGTCGCGGTGCTTATTCCGATTTATCTCTTTTATCTGACTCTGGGCGCTTATTATTTTTCTCGGGCAAGAATTATTCTTCATAATCGTCTAGTGAGTGGTTTAATTCTGACGGTTATTGTCGTCATGGGCGCACCATCTTTGCTTTGGGGTTTTAATCGCCAGGTGCCCCCGACGCTCTATCCGTCTGATTGGTATGAAGTTAATAATTTCTTGCTTAATCATTCGTCGCAGTCTTATGGTTGTAATGATAAGATTTTATTTTTACCCTGGCATATGTATTTGAGTTTTAATTGGGTCGGGAAAATAATTACCAATCCGGCAAAAACTTTTTTTTCTTGTCCGGTCGTTAGCGGCACGAATATGGAGTGGGGCGGAATTTATGATAATAGCCGGAATAAAGACAGTCAAATTATCAGCGCTTGGCTTAGTAACCAAGGGGAAGAGGCGCCGCCACTAGTTTCCGGCCCGCCGCTCCGTTATATTATTTTAGCCAAAGAGCTGGACTTTACTGCTTATCTCTGGCTTAATAACTTAAGCTACCTTCAGCCTCTTTTAGAAACGAAGACTCTGCTTGTTTATGAAATTAAATCTTAAAAAATTATTACAGGATAAATTTATCCGCGGAACTTTCTTTTTAACCGCCGCCGGTTTCGGCGGGGCTTTTCTTAATTATCTCGTTCATCCGATTCTAACGCGGCATTTGTCAATTCCAGCTTACGGTGATTTTCAAGCGCTCTTGTCTTTTGTAACCATCTTGGGAATTTTAACTGCGGCTATCAATACGGTTATTACTAAAGAAACAGCGCTCTTAGCCGCGAAACATCCGGAAGAGATAGAAGCACTCCGGAAAAAAGCTTCCCGCCGATTTTTCTTGTTCGGGTTGTTTATCTTTACTCTAGTTGTTATTTTTATCCGGCCGCTGAACGCGCTTTTTAAAATCAGCGAGGGAAAAATTTTGATTATCGCTTCCTTAAATTTATTATATGTCTTCCCCTTGGTTATTAATCGGGCGGTTTTAAGAGGCCAGCAAGATTTTTTTGCCCTGGCGCTAAATACTTTTTTTGACGCTTTTTCTCGTTTATTTTTTATTCTATTATTCGTCGTCCTCTGGTCCGCCGGTTTAAATGGCGCGGCTTGGGCGGTTGGCCTGACCGGCGTCCTGGCATTTTTTATTAGCTTTTATCAGATTAAGCGATTAAAATTACCGGTTGCCCCGACCGGTTTTCAAGTTTCTTGGCGCCGTCTTTGGCGCTACTCTTTTCTAGTCCTTTGGTTCATGACTTTAACACAATTTTTTTATAATTTTGACATGTTGTTTGTGAAATCTTTTTTTCGCCCCGAAGAAGCGGGTCTATATGGCGCACTTTTGACTATTGGTCGGATTATTTATTTTATTGGTGGCGTGGTACCGGCGGTAATGTTCCCGGTGATTGCGAACTTAAAAGAAGACGATAGTTTGCGTCGTTATTTCGTTTTAGGAAAATCACTACTTTTGTTGGTCGCGATTACTTTACCGGCTTACCTATTAATTTCTTGGCAACCGGAATTTATCATTAAAGTAATCGTTGGTTCTAAATATTTATCTCTCGCTCCTTATTTAGGATCTTTTTCTTTAGTAATGATCTTTTTGACATTGATAAATATTCTAGCTAATTATTTTCTAGCTTTAGCCAGCCGGTGGAGTCTAGTTATTTTAAGTTTAACCGCTATTTTAGAAATTGTTTTTTTAAGTTTAGGCCATCATAATTTTAAAGAAGTTATTTTTTCACTTAATCTCGCTTTTGGAACGGGTGCCGGCGGGCTATTGCTGTTGGCGATTCTTGAATATAAAAAAACCAAACAATGTTTATATGTCCAGGAAAATAAATGTTAAAATATTATTGCAAGAGATAAAGAAAAAAATTCAGGAATTCTATCCTTATTTTTTAAGTTTTTACATTTTTTCTCTATTCGTGTCTATTTTTTCTAAAACTTGGAAAAGCTTTTTTTATTGGCCGGCTTTTCACGGTTCAATTATTTTTTTTAGCTTGCTGTTATTTTTAACTTTTAAGTTCAAGTTTAAATTTCGGCGGATTTTTAAAATAAATAGGTTTGAATTAAAAAATATTTTTAGGGCCGGTAATTTAAAACTAAAACAAGGCTGGAAAATCGGTAGTTTTATTGTTATCGATTTGGTAAAAAAAACTTCTCGCCAGGCCGATCGGCAATTCCGCCAATATTTGCTTTGGCTTAAAAATAAATTAGTGCGAATTAAGCGTCGCGCTTGGATGAAGATATTTATTATCGCCGTTATTTTAATTTTTGCTTTGTTTAAGGAAATTGACGTTATAAATTTTTTAGTTCTTCTTTATGCTCTTATTTCTTTCCTGTTTATTTTAGATAGCCGCTATTCGGCCGCCGCCGCTTTAATATTTTTAGCCGCTTGTCCTTTTCTGCTAATTTTTAAGAAAGATGCTTTAGCAGAAAATGCTGCGATTTACGCCTATTATTTTCTAGTTATTACGGTTTTAACACAAATTATAGAGCTTTATCGCGATAGCCGGGCGGAAAAGAGGATCTCTAGTATTAAGAAAGATAATGATCAGTCTTAAAATATTTGCCTGTGCATAACTTTGCCATAAATTCATTGTTTTGAAAAGAGAAGAGGAGTATAATTAAACTATAAAGGTCGAATAAAAAATAAATAAATAGTTTAATAAGCAATTATAAAAAATACGTAATTTTATAATTATTTTTTAAACAATATTCTTACAAAAAAATGAAAAAAATTAAAAATTTTATTTTTTCGGAAAGTAAACTAGCGAAAGCAATTTTCGGCTTTTTAGTCGTTGGTGTTTTTGCTTTAGTTTTCGGCCCGAATTTGTACGCGCAATTTATGCGCCAAGACGGCGCAGCTGGATGGGGCTATGGCTACGGTTATGGCTACGGTTATGGCTACGGTTATGACGGAGGTACTTTGTATGGCTATAAGACCGACTTTACCGACTCTGCGACCAATGTCTATGGCCATGGTTATGGTTATGGTTATCGCGCTAGCGCGACGACGACGACTGTTGGCGCGGTTTCTTATCAGACCGTTCCTACAGCTGGTATGGCTTCAGCGGTTCCGACCTTATTTACTATCGCTGGCACTCCAGCAGCGGCCACTTCCTTAACTGCGGCGGATAACATTGCTTTTACCGCGGCTAATTCTGAAGGTGACATTCAAGTCTTAATTCCGAGCGGTACGGTTATCACTAATAGTGACGGCTCAGCGTTTGACGCTACAGCTTTAACTAGCTCTGATAAGTTTAGTTCTGTCACGGCTTCAACACTTGATTCTTCGGCCTCGGTTAAAGGTGCTTTAGAATTTGGTGTTTCCGGCGAGACCTTGTATTTTAGCGCTCCAGTAACTATTAAAATTCCAGTGGATTCGTCTTTAAATGGCTCTGGTCTCTATATTAAGAGAAGCGCTGACAGTGGCTCAACTTGGACGACGACTGGTTTGACGACAGCGTCGACTGATACTTGTGCTTCCGGCGTTGGTAGTAATCCAACTACGACGACTGTAGTTAGCGGCGGTTACGCGACTATCTATACTTGCCGAGCATCTTACTTTGCGTCTTATTCTGGCGGAACCTCCAGCAGTAGCAGCAGTGGTGGTGGCGGTGGTGGTGTGTATGTTCCTCCGACTTGTACTAGCATTACTTATGGCGATTACGCGGCGGCTTGTTTTGCCGGTTATCAATATCGTAATGTTGTCGCTACTACACCGAGTAATTGTACTTTAACTGCCTCCCAACAGGAAGCGGCTAAGAAAGTTTGCGGTGCCGTTGATCAACCGGTGGTTGTTGTAGCGACTGACGAAGAGATTGCCGCTTCTACCGGCACCAATCCGACTTTCGTAGCGACGGAAAAAGCACTTGTTAAAATGATTAATAAGGCTCTATCAAAACGCTTAGCCGGCCGAATATTATTACAGGTTGAAAATCATGGCGAAGCCTGGTATATTAATCCGGTTAATGGCTTGAAATATTATTTAGGTCGCCCGCTTGATGCCTTTAATGTTATGCGTAAGCTCGGCCTGGGTATTAGCGAAAAAGATTTCGCTACTTGGAACGGCAAAGCGCCGTCTAGATTAGCCGGCCGGATTGTTTTAAGAGTCCAAGCGCACGGCGAAGCTTATTATGTTAACCCGCTTAACCTGAAGTTAACTTCCCTGGGTCGTCCGGCTGACGCTTTCGCTCTAATGCGAGGTTTAGGTCTCGGTATTACCAATACTAACTTACGTCAACTTGGCGTCGGCGAAATGAAGTAATTGATTTTTACCAGTTCAAATTAAAAGACCCGGAATTCTGTTCTGGGTCTTTTGTTTAAATGAACTACATGATATAAATTAAGGGTATGAAACTAACCCTGGAAAAACTGTTAACCGATAAATTTGTCCGCGGCACCTTTATTTTAACGGCCGCGACTTTCTTTGCGGCGCTTTTTAGCTATTTAGTCCATCCGCTTTTAACGCGCCGCTTAACGATTCCGGAGTATGGCGATTATCAGGCGCTCATATCTTTCTTAACTATCTTAGTCGCTGTTGGCGGGGTAGTTCTCACGGCCTTTACCAAAGAATTTTCTCTCCTCTCCGCTTCCGCGCCGGAAGAAATAAAATCTTTGCGCCGTCGGGCGGCGAGCCGGCTTTTTTATCTGGGTGTCGTTCTCTTTGCGTTGGTCTTTTTGTTTGCTAATTTTTTAGGAGAATTATTTAATCTTAGTCAGCCGATGACGATTATCATTACCGCTCTCGGACTAATCTGCATTTTTCCGCTAATGGTTAATCGGGCGCTTTTGACCGGCCGGCAATATTTTTCCTCTCTCGCTTTTAGTAATGTTCTAGATGCTTTTTGTCGCTTATTTCTAGCGGTCGTCTTAGTCGTTTTTTGGCCGTTCGGTTTAGTCGGTGCCGCTTTGGCTTTAGGGCTTAGTAGTTTATTACCGTTTATTATTAGTCTCTGGCAGATAAAAAAAACCGGCTTACCTCAGGTAGCACGGGATTTTTCCGGTTCTTTTAAATCTATTTGGCGCTATGGTTT
>Ga0172381_10000526_pt1 | contig 46277 bp, 43 predicted proteins | sample Leawel6488metaG_FD_119754 | JGI IMG/M metagenome (GOLD analysis project Ga0172381, IMG submission 119754) | Leachate microbial communities from a municipal landfill in Southern Ontario, Canada - Leachate well 64-88 metaG | ecosystem: Engineered > Solid waste > Landfill > Unclassified | place... | reverse complement strand
TATGTGGAACCCGACGGAGTACTAAAATTGCTAATATGAATGACGAATTACGAAAAATTCTCCAGTTGCTTGGGCAGGAGTACGAAAAATATTACTCTTGATGAAAGTACTGCGGAATGTGGGCTATATGGTCAATAGGTTGAAAAAGACGATAAAGGTTTCAGAATATTTTACCGGATATTTTTTTTAGAAAAAGTTATAATTTTTTTGCCGGGACTTTTGTCACAGCCGGGGATTTTCCGGAGGGGGGTGTAAAGAATTCCATCTCGCCCCGCTGGTATGAGCCTTCGAGTATCTCGGTGAGCTTTGCGGCGAGCTGCTGGGCAGCAGAGTGCGACATGTATACTCGTGTGGCAGGGACCATCATCTTCCCGTCTTTTTTGATCCCGGGCATCTCAAGAAAATCGATGAAAACATCCCGGTTTGTGCAGGTTAAGTAGGAGACATTGGAATACGAGGATGTTTTAATGTCGGGGATCATCTCTTCCGGCTTAAACTGGTACATCCTCGCGACATCGATGAGGAACTGCTGTCCGGGATCCTGTTCTTTTGGCTTTGTCTGTTTTTGAGAGACCATACAAATCAATCCTACGTCGCTACTCCGTTCAGATCGTGATACGCATTCCCTATTCCACCAGTGATAACTGGTGAATGATTGCCGCTTCCGCTGGAAATCCGGTAGGGGGCGGTTGAGGCGACAGCCTGCACCCCGAGGCTGGAGGGAAGAACCGTTTCACAGTAATGCTGAATGGCGGTGTTCATGCAGTCAGATCCTTTTCGGTCATCGAGTGTTGCATAGGCTAACAGCGTCAGCGCGACGAATGACTTGCAGGATTTATCGACCGTGTATGTCGGGTGTTTTCCCCCGGCAGATTTCAGCAGGCCGAACTTTGTCAGGGTCGCGAGTGCGTCCCGGATGCTCGGAGACGATGCATCGGTCAGCTCTTCGAGATCGCGGGGCCGGTAGGTCGAGTGCGGATCGGCGATGATCTCTTCTACTACCCGCGCAATCACGGTATCGCCAAAGAGGCCGGCATACGGGATATCGGAGAAGTCCGCATCAGCCGCAGGGGCCGGCACAGGGGTACCTCCAGTCATAGGTTTCACATGTATACGTATACGACAAACCATAAATAAAGTTTCTATATCAGCAAATTTGTTTACAGTTCGGTCCAGTGGCTGTGATGAGGGACTTCTTCGCCGAATTCGATCATGAGGTTATCCGCCCACACCAGATCGTCGAGCACGACCCACTTCTCCCCGGTTGAGGGATCGCTCTGGACATGCATCATTCCCCGGGCCGGGCCACGGCAGATCTCTTTTATCCGGATCCCTTTCCGCTCCCATTTTTTATTGCAATAGATCAGCCGCTGTTGTGCTCCCCGCTTTTTGAGCCAGGCAAGGAAGCGCACGACTTCAAGCGTGGGTTCATCGGGAAACGGGGAGGCTGCCATCAGATCTCTTTTATTTATCCGGATGATTAATAAAGCGAGGATTGCGGGGTGAAAGTAATAGATCTCCTTAAAAAATGAAACCTTTCTTGAAATTCATTAGTCTTTAGCGATTTTATCTCGAAACATCGTATAATCAATGTAGCAAATAGCCATGCGAAGATCAACGGCCACACTGTTTTTTCCCTTGAGTGTATAGTATGATTGATACCATTTTTTTAATAGGGGTAAGAGATATCCCAGATTTATGTTTTTCTTGGGTACCAATCGAATCGCCTGAAGAGCGAATCGTATGTCAACAGGCTGGAGATTGTCATCAATCTGCTTTCGTAAAATCTGTTCTTTGAAGCGGAGTTTGTTCAAGGATTTTTCAGTTTCTTTTTGGGGAGTGTTAAGTTTGAAATCCTCTTCATTTTCTATTCGTTTCAATAATTTTTGTTTACTCGGTGAACGAGATTGAAGTTCACTTATCGTTTTGACAGTGTTCATTTTAGATAGCCTAGCCAAACTCATATAATAATAAACTGGGAGTAAACTTGAAGATTCAAAACAGATTTGGTTTATGTATTCTTTAGGCTCTTTTACGTCTTTGCGATCCAGAAACTCTTCTATAATGTCTGGAGTTCGAATCCCCCGAATCCGTTCGGTTTCTTTTGTTGGCTGAATCATCGTAGATCCGGCGGTTATCAGATCTCCCATCAGTTTAAGGGTTGGAGATCCTTTTGTTTCATGAAATTGTCCTTCTTTAATAAATTTTAACTTTGGCAATAAGGATTCGTCAATTATAAAAGAGTTTTTCGAACCCGTAACTATTCCGCTGTTCAAATCAAATATTCCGACGTTTGCAACCCCATATTTTTTGATCTGTGTCAGGTGTTTCAAAAGAAGTTCCTGATCCATTTTTCGCTGCTCATCCAACAGGTTGCGAAGTTCAGCATATCGAATTTTTTCAGTTCTGCCACGATAGCGATAGTAAATCAGGCCCTCTGAAATATTAGTGCCGTTTTTTGTTGCTATGATTGGCTTCTCACGGGATTCATAAATGTATATAATGCCAAAAGACATTCCCTGAAATTCAAAAATACGATTTTCCCAAGCAAGTTCCGGTGAAAAATAATTGTTTAATTCTCCTGTAATCACAGCCGGATCTATTTTTTCAAATTCATCGGGATTAATACCCAACAAGGTATGTGGCTTATCCCCAATTCCAAATACCACATATCCGCCTTTTGTATTTGCAAAAGCAGCAAAGGTTCTTGCATATTCATCTCGGGATTTCCAATTAAAATTTTGTTTAAACTCAAGCCAACTATTCTCTCGGGTCATCACTCTTTGAGGATTGATCGACGAAGTTTTAAAAATTTCATTTAATCGTTCCTGACTAAAAGGGGCATTTGTAAGTACTTGCGGTGAAGGAAGTGGCGGATTTTTTATTGAAGTCTTTCCCATAACAACTCGATTATTCTATTTTAGGATTATAATATAAAATTAGATGTGTTTGGTGCGAAATCTAACTAACTGACTCTCCCCGCACATCTATCTTCCCCATCACCGCAGCGGAAATGAGGGCAGTGCGGTATTCTTTCAGGAGATCGATGGAGTGGCGGATTTTTCCGATTTGTATTTTTTCATTTTCAATGATTGAATCAATATGTTCCACTATCTTTTTCTGTTCATCAACAGGCGGGATCATAGAGACAATACTGAGGAATTCATCCGGATACAATCGGAGTCGGGATGTCCAGACACCTTTTGAGTGGCGTAAAATTTCACCTATGAAAGCGGGCGTCCGGTAAAGGTAATCAAAATATTTTGAAACGCATCTATTCTTCAAGCGATAGATATTATATGACGGGCTTACCATGCCATCGCAAGGAGAAAATCCGAGAGCTCCCATGAAAGCCCACATTGTGTTGATTGCCAAATCATCTTTTTTACACAACTTATAGCCTTCAAAGGATAAGGGAAGAAACATATTGACATCTTTTTCTGATCGGGGCGTAACTCCGGTAATGTGAGAGACCGTGAGAAGTTCCTCTTTACCCGTTGTGGATCGTTCATCGATTTCCTGGTAAATCCATTTATTCTTGAGAATTTCCCAATGCTCCGGTACTTCCCCGATCCATTCGATACCCGATTCCTTCATCTTGACATTCGGGTCAATCCCTTTTGTCACTGCCTGATAGATGAGAGAAGCCCGCTTTTCTTGTAGGAGTTCGATCTGCCGCTCCTTCTTTTCGATGATGGTATCGATGCGGGCGGTCTCGATATTAAGGAAAGAGAAGATGGAGTGCTGCTCTGGAAATGGAGGGATTAATACCGGGAAATTTTGCAACATGGGTAATCGCAATGATTCTACGGTACTTTTTGCGGATAATTTTAGTACTTCATCACCTAAATTTTGTCTAAAATACAAAAATAAAAACTTGGGGAGGATTCCTTTGAATCTGGTCAATACGTAGACTCTTTGATGGGCATCAAATTTCCCATTATAATAGTGAAAAACTTTCGCAACGCCAGCGCCATCGCCGGCAGTCAAAATTGCCTCCTCATTAAAAGAAAATGTATGTAACCTTTCTACCGTATCAGCCCGGACAAAAAAGGGATATTGACCTGTTGGGTCGCTATCTTCGGTATTTTTACTTCCTGTTGTAATCGAGCACAAGAATCGAAGTCTTGATTGTTCCCACTCTTTCGGGACCTCCCCTAGCCATTCCACAACCGATGACTTGTATTTTGAATAACGGCGCCACTGGCTCATGCAGAAATCTCCTGCCGGACATCAATCTTCCCGGTCACCGCAGCGGAGATTAGGGCGGTGCGATATTCTTTCAAATAGTCTATGGATTCACTCACTTTCCGAGAAATTGCATCCACTCGCTTTGTGACAATATCAAGGAAATGACTCATGGAGATTTGTTTTTCAGGGGACCAATAGGGGATTTTTAGTTTTCTAATATCCTCAAGGCTCAATGTCATTTGTGCTGAACCAACTACACTTAGGTCTATTTGATCTTTAACAAAATCCGTCTGGAATGAGTAGTAAAGATATCGTGAATTACAAAATGGAAGAATAGCAGCAATATTTTGTCCCAAACAAAAAATTTGATTATCTTTTACAATGCTCACTTTGCCAAGACTGCTGCCTACACGACTCAGTAAAATATCCCCCAATTTCGGAGAATATTTTTTTGTGAATTCTTTGAAATGGAATTCAGAGATTTTTTTGGTTTCGCTTAAATCAAGATATTCCCCCGTAATATCCGTAATTCGAATTATTGGAAAGCCCTCGTCGAGATATTCTGGGGTTTGGTGGAGACAATCGATGACTCTTGAAAGAGTAGAGATTTTCCTGAATTCGCACTTTGGTGTACAATTTTGAATGTAAACAAGTTCCTCAATGGCGGATATTCCAAATAATAATATATCACTGATGAGAGTCGCACGCATCTCATTCAGGAGTTCGATCTGCTGCTTCCTTTTCTCAATGAGGGTATCAATGAGGGCAATCTCACGATCGAAGAAAACAGACATAGTACTTTGTTCGGGAAGTGGGGGTATTAAAACTTCAATTTCATAAAAGTCTTCTTCCCGCACCGAACGATCATACGTCGTAAGACCTCTAATGTATCGGTTATATTGAGTGAGATATAGTGGAGTTTTTACTAAATTATGTAAAAAAGTTCCATCAAACTCTTTTGATACATCATATACACGATATGCAGGACTGACGATTCCATTAATTTTCGATATCCCTATGCTTGAATTAATAACCCACATCGGATTTACTACTAATTGCCCCGGTTTCACGATTATATAATTTAAGGATTCGTCTTTAGGTCGGATGAGATTATCATTTTCATATTCCTTCAGTACAATTCCGCGATAAGCGGAAAGAGAAAGCATCTCTCGATTGATTGAATCCCCATTTTTATGATTATTACGATGGAGGACTCGATGGAGTTTCTTTATCCCCCATCCTTCCGGTACCTCTCCCAGCCACTCAACCCCCGAATCCTTGTACTTCGGGTACCGTTTCCACTTGTGCATCATTGATGAATTTTGGTGAGCGGTTGCTTCGACCATGTTCACTCTTGAAATTACTCTTCCACAATATCCCGCGCTATCGGTTTTCCCATCGCTTTTTCTATTCTCTGAATAATCGCATCCTTACGGGCGTTGAAGAACCCTTCAAAATTATCTGACCGCAGGAGTTGCGGATCAATGTTGTGGCTCGCGACAATCTCATTGAGCCGCTCTGGTGTGATTTTCAGTTCGTGCTGGATGCGTTCCAGGTAAACGCTGGGAGCGTTGCCGCCAATTTTCCGGTTCGTCCGGTACGAGAGCGGGGCCTTGTTCACGATACAATCGTAATTGATGCCGGTATTGTCGAATTTATTCTTGCCATTCGCAGTACACCATTTCTCCGGGAAAATGTGGTGGATATCGACACCCTCCTCAAAATAGGTCGTGACATCGATCGGCTGCCCGCTCATGAAATCCAGCCCGCCATCGTTCATCAGCAGGGCGTAAATCCCTTTGTAGGCTGCGCTGTTCCGGGTGTGGAGCGTGAAGAGCCGTGAAGGGGAGAAATGTGCATCGCTCACCGTTGAGGGTTCCGGGCCGCCATTTACCCATGCGAGGATCTCCGGAACATCCTTTGCAAAACGGGTCTCAATCGCTCCCCCATATAATTCACCGAGTACACCGCACCAGTACCACTGGAACAGTTTTTGTCTGACCGGTTCGTTCTCCACGGCATCACCAAGGAGTGCAACTGTTGAAGCAAAGGGTGTGATCTGTGTTCGGTAAGGGATATCAAGTGCCGAGTAAATTTTCAGAATGGATAATAATTTAGCAGTTTTTTCAAATCCTGCTAGTACCTGAGGAGAATATTTCTGATAATCCTCAAGGGAAAGTTTTAGGATTTCTTTTCGTTTGCAGCTGATGCCGGGTACATCCTCCGGTGAGATGCCATCATTGATAGCTTTCAAGTGTCGGTCTCGTGTAGCGAGAAGGGAGACCGCCTGGAGGAAATCAGTATTCTCGATCTTTTGTAAAACGGCAAACGATTTCATCCGGGTAACAATTTTATCCCAATCTTCCCGGAGGTTGAAATCATCAGCAGCGAATGTCGCCGTCAATAATTCAAAAACGTTAAGTGAGACTCCACCGGTATTGACTTTCTCAAAAACCTGACAGACCGCTTCCTTTGGGGTCTCCTTTTGCATCATGATAAGCGGGATCTGGTACTGTTCGAACCGCTTGATGATCTCGACATTGAATTTGTTGAAGAGTATTTGTTTGTCCCGGTCGTAATTCCAGAATTCCTGATATCCCATCATCCAGTTATCATAACTGAAAATTTTGTTGAACGGGAACATCCCGGTTTCATATTCTTTTTCAGGGGTTGAATAATCTTCAACAATTTCCCCTCTGAAATTCTTAATCAGTTTATTCTCGGCAACACTCCGGATACAGTCCTCACGATCGAAATGGGGATTTGTTGCTTTCTGGATGTTGATGTAGTAAAACCGGTTCAGATCTTTCCCCCGGATATCCCGCGTTTTAACAGGAACTTTTCCAAGGAGTGACTGATACAATGCCGTCAGGCGTTGCTGACCATCAAGGATCAGATGATCTGGTTGGGGTTGTGGATCAATTTTTACCCCTTCAATAAAATGTGGTTTGAACCTGACATCAGCATTGCCGGTCTCCAGCATCATTATTGCGCCGATAGGGAATGATTCTGAAACACTCGCAAGCAGACTCTGAATCCGTTCATCATCCCAAATCCAGCCTCTCTGGAAATCAGGGAGCTGGGTTTTGCCGGTCCGGATTTCTTCAAGAATTTTCTGAAGCGGTTCTTTTGTACTATCAAATGTGGTTGTCGAACTCATCGAACCACATCCTTCATCAATTCCGCAATCTCCTCTTCCACCTTCTTCAAATCCGCCTCAATCTCCTCCAGCGGTCGTGGCGGCACATACTTGTAAAAATACCGGTTGAAGTTGATCTCGTACCCGACTTTGCCGGTCTTCCCGTCTCTCTGATCGACAACATCCGTGTTAATCCAGGCATCCGGTACATGCGGCCTGACTTCCCGGTCAAAATAGGTCTCGATGGCTTCGCTGAGCGGCACGTTCTCGGTGTCCCGGAGTTCCGGATCAGGTTCCGGTTTCCCATCCGCATCTTTGCAGACCTCTGCGGTCTCATCCCGTTCGGAGAGCGCGGACCAGATGGACTTCTTCAGGGCTGCGGTGATTTTGAGACCGGACTCCTTGATAGCTTTCGCCAGAACACGATCGAACTCTTTTGGATCTTTTAAGAGCGTCGGGGGAAGTGTGTGAAGCATTGTAAGGATGAGGTCCTGCTGCTCCCGTCCCTTGCTCTCCTCAGACGCTTTCTCTTTGGGATCTTTCTTCTTGCTAACCGAAAGATTCTGGAAGGCTTTCTCTGATTTGATCCGCTCGATCCTCTCGTTGCTGGCCATAAAATTCAGACGGATGGGGCGTTCAACGGTGATTTTCCGGTAGCCGAAGTCCGTTGATTTGAAAATTTTTGTGTATTCCGTCCCGGTAAAATCCGTAAAGAGTTTCGTAATCTGCTGGATATGATCTTTGGAAATCTCCCGGCGCTTATCGCCAAGACTCTTCCGCATCGGTACCCAGAATGTTGTTGCATTGATCAGCTGGACTTTTCCTTTCCGGTCTGCTTTCTTATGGTTCGTCAGCACCCAGACATAGGTCGCAATACCGGTATTATAGAAGAGTTGTTCCGGCAGCGCGACGATTGCTTCGAGCCAGTCATTCTCCAGGATCCAGCGGCGGATCTCGCTCTCGCCGCTGCCGGCATCACCGGTAAATAACGGGGATCCGTTCATGACGATAGCGACGCGGGAGCCTCCTTTCTCCGGCTCCTTCATCCTTGAAAGCATCTGCTGGAGGAATAATAACTGCCCGTCACTGATGCGGGGAAGTCCCGCACTGAACCGGCCGGCGTCTCCCCGCTCAAATTCTGCTTCAACTTTTTCCTTGTCCCGATTCCAGTCCTTGCCATACGGGGGATTGGCGAGGAGATAATCAAAGCGTTTGTCCGCGTGCTTGTCATCAGCGAGCGTGCTGCCGAAAAGAATGTTCTCTGCATCCCGGCCATCGGCACTCTTCATGTAGAGATCGGATTTGCAGATCGCAAATGTTTCGGGATTGACTTCCTGACCAAAGAGGTGGACATCCGCATTGGGATTGATCTCGACAATCCGCTCTTTTGCCGTGGTCAGCATACCTCCGGATCCACAGCAGGGATCGTACACCGTCCTAATGATGTGGTTCTTTTTTATCGCATCGAGATCCTGCGCCAGCTGGAGGTTCACCATCAGCCGAATAACTTCGCGGGGGGTGAAGTGCTCCCCGGGGTTCTCGTTGAGGGCTTCGTTGAATTTCCGGATCAGTTCCTCAAAGATGTACCCCATCTCATGATTGGAAACCTTATCCGGGTGGAGATCGACATTCTTGAATTTTTCAACCACAAGGAAGAGGAGTCCGGCTTCATCAAGTTTGTCGATGGTATTGTTGAAATCAAATTTTTCGATGACTTCCCGCATATTATCGGAAAAGCCATTGATGTAATTTTTCAGGTTCGCGGCGAGGTTGGGGGCATCGCCCAGAAGTTTCTCGAAATCATAGAGGGAAGTATTGTAAAAAGCATATCCCGAAGCGTTCTGGAGCTGAGGGGTGAGGTTCTCCAGTTTTCCTTTCAGCCGGGCATTTGTTTCAAGCACATGATCTTTTGTAGGTTCCAGCACGCAATCGAGTCTTCGTAATACAGTCAACGGCAATATGACATCCTGGTATTTGCCCCGCTTGAACGTATCGCGGATAAGATCCGCGACCGACCAGATGAAACTGACACTCTCACTATGATTGCTCATGAAAACCTCACACTTATGAATGACGTAGGGTTTTGTTGGCGATAAAGAAGATGATTCATTCCTGCAACGAGAATAAAATCTTAAAAAAAGTTCAATGAGGGCACCTGACTTTTTCAAAAAAGTCCGGCAAGGTCATCGAACTTTCCTGAAAAAGCTCACCAAAGTTACCGGGCTTTTCAAAAATTGTCCGGCAACGTTATCGAACTTTTCTAAAAAAGCTCACCAACGTTATCGAACTTTCCGGAAAAAAAGAGGGCCAAAAACACACCTTCCCACGCCTGATCTCCCAAGTGACTTTACCGGACTTTCCAAAAAAAGCCCGGCAATGTTATCGCACTTTCTTAAAAAAGTTCAGCAAAGTTACCGAACTTTTCAAAAATTGTCCGGCAAAGTCATCGAACTTTTTGAAAAAAATTTACCAAGGTTATCGAACTTTTCAAAAATTGTCCGGCAAAGTTCCCGGTCTTTTTAAAAAAAATCCGGCAACGTTATCGATTGTTCCGGAAAAAGACCGGTTCAGTACCTTGAGAATTTCCAGAAAAATTCAGTCCACCCAACACGTTAATGACCCATCCCGGTTCATCCTGTAGAGACATGCCCGCCATCATCACCGATTCCCGGCACCAGAAACTGCTTCTCGGAGCCGTGGCACTCGGGATTCTCATGGACGGGATTGACGGCTCGATCGTGAATGTCGCGCTCCCCACGATCGCCGCCGCGTTTGACACCGACGCCGGGACCATCTCCTGGGTCATCATCACCTACCTCCTCATGATGGCAGGGCTCATCCTCGTCTTTGGCAACCTCGCCGACCGGGGCATCATGAAACGGGTCTTTGTCGGCGGGCTGGTGCTCTTTACTATTGGTTCTGCCGCCTGCGGGTTTGCCCCCGACCTTGGTGTCCTGCTTGCCGCCCGCATCGTCCAGGGGATCGGTGCCGCGGCAATCGCTGCCGCCGCCTCGCTGCTCTGTGTCCGGTATCTCCCGCCGCAGATGCTCGGCGCTGCTCTCGGGGTCCTTGCCGCTTCAAGTTCTATCGGGTTTGCCGCAGGACCGGCCCTTGGCGGGATCATCACGCACTTCCTCTCCTGGCACTGGATCTTCCTTATCAATATCCCGATCGGGATCATCGGCATCATCCTTGCCGTACGGGTCATCCCCAAAGACGTCCCGGACCTTGAGAAGAAACCCTACGACCTCCCCGGGGCCGCGATGCTGTTTGGCGCGATGGTCTTTGGGGTCTTTGCGCTCGAAGAGGTCTCGGCCTTAAGCGTCACGGACCCGCGGATTATTACGTGCTCCATCCTCTGCGCCCTCTTTACCCTGCTCTTTATTGTCCGGGAACATCGGGCGCCTGCCCCGTTCATCGACCTTTCCATGTTCAGAAAATGGCAGTTTTCTTCCGTCCTTACCGCGTTTTTGCTCATTAACGTAGTATACGCCGGCGTCATCTATCTCCTGCCGTTCTACCTTACCGCCGCAATGAAGTTCAGCCTCATCATAAGCGGCATCTTCCTCCTCATCCCGCCGGTGGTCACCGGCCTCATCAGCATCCAGTTCGGCCGGTGGTCGGACACCTACGGCCCCCGGTGGTTTACGGTTGCCGCCTGCGTGGCACTCATCCTGTTCGGTGCCATCTTTGCCGTCATGGTCCCGGAGAGCGGTTTTCTCCCCCTTATCGTCGGTCTCGTGCTGATGGGCCTTGTCTTTGGTATTGCAGGCGGGGCGGGAGCGAGCAGGATTATTGAAAATGCTCCTTCGGGCGAAGAGGGGACCGGTTCTTCGCTCATGATCACCACGATCTATTTCGGCGGGGTTCTCGGCACCGCCCTCTATGCAACCGTGCTCACGTCTGCCACCGCTGTGGGCGGCGTCGTGGCATTTGCCGATCTCGACCCCGCGGTCTTCCTTGACGGGTTCCATTTCACGATCCTTGTGGGGCTCGTCCTCTCGGTGATTCCGCTGGTGCTCTCCGCGATGGTGAATGATAAGAAGAAGCTGGCGTGAGTTGGATACCGTTTCCTGTTTTTCGCGCATTACCGTGAGTACGAGTCGTATAATAATCCAAATCCTGCTAATAGATCTCCTGTAATCTCAAAACAAGGATACACTGCACGATTATCTCATGTTCCCACTCTTGCCTGAGGCTCTGTATAAGATCCCGGATTGAGGGCAGGTTCCTGTCAGGTGCCGGTTTTCTCTTTCCTGGCCCGGGAGCCTGTGCAGCATCCCCGTCTCCTTTTTGGGGTGTGTCGCCCTTCATGTTCCCTCTCCGGACCGGAACGTGAACCTGCTCTGCCCGTGGTAACTCCAGAAGAACGCACAGCAGGTAGCGACGGTCTTTGCCGCGAGCGGGGAAACCGAGAGGAAGTTTACCGCCAGCCAGACAACCCCGAGGTTAACCACAAGGCAGGAGACCGAGATTGCGGCAAACGTTGCAAACTGGGCGGCCGTCCTCGGGCTCGGATCATGGAACGTGAAATATTTGTTGACGAGATAATTGACGACGATCCCGCAGCAGTATGAGAGTGCGGCCGAATACAGGTACCAGATTCCGAGGTACGTGGTAAAATAATACATGAGCCCGATATCGACAAGCGATGACAGTGCCCCGACGAAAAAGAACGGGATGATCCGTGAACGGCGGTGTCCCGCGATCTCTGTATTCATACCTGGTGCTCCGTTTTAGTCCGACACAGTCGTTCCCTGTCCATCAGGCAGAGCCGGCACTCGGCCCGGTGCCGGTTAAAAAATCAGGAAGTGTCATGCCAGGCGCCGCTCGACAGTCTTTAATATGCGGGATATCTCACGGGCGCACTCCTTTTCGTGCTCCGGTGCATTCTGTTCAATCCCGGACAGGTGCCGGTTAATGATCCCGATCTCTTCTGAAGTAATGATAAACCACGTGGTTTTGGGTGATCTGGTTTGTGAGGCTTCCTGATGCTGATCCCTGATTTGATATCCTGCATTTATCATGGTTAAATCTCTCCTGTCGCAGGTACCCGGAAGTTCTCCCCATGTACCTCTGTAGCGTTGGGGAAGGGAGTTGCTGCAGTATCCCCGCTCTCCTGCTGTAGCGATAGCATGGCAGGTATGGCGTGGATAAAATCGTGCAGGCACATCCCTCTTATCTCCGTTTTGTTATCGATCTCTTTTTCTGCGAGAGATATATTGGTGATATGGTACCGGTAGAACCATCATTCCCGGGCCGGATATATTGAACCTCAAGGGATCATCTATCATACAAGGGAACGGATCAGGAATACCCCTGTTCATCAGGTATACCCCGTTTTTCACGTACGGCTCCTGTACCCGTACGGGAGAAAAAAATACCAACCTATTTTATTACAACAAATGATAGTATGGTAAAGCATACCTTGCAATCCGGTGTGTAGGATCATCCGGAGGTTCTTTAAGAATGGCTGATAAAAAAACGGTGTGTGTCTCAACAGATCCGGATTTCCTCCAGGAACTGTCAGAATATCTTGAAGTACTTTCCAACCCTGTGAGGCTCAAGATTCTCAAAGTCATCGAACGGGAGCCAAAGGAGATTAGCGAGATCTCTTCACGGATCGACACGAGTTACGCAAACACGAAGAAACATATCGACCAGCTCGTCCACATCGGGCTTGTCAAAAAGGAGGCGGGTTTTGGGAGGGAGACCATCAAGGGTATCCACCCGGTCTGGAAGTTCTCCCTTGCTGAAGGCAGCCTCGAGATGCTCATTAAAAATCTCGGGGTCTTCTCCCGGGTCAACATCCCGATGGGCTTTGGCGAGATGCAGGAAAAACTCGCATCGGTTCGCGCCGCTGTTGTAAAAGAGTCGGGTGCGACCTTCCCGGCCCTTCATCTCATGGGCGGGTCGTGGGCAGGCCATACATTCCTCTTAAAAAAAGACCATATTGCCGTTGGCAGGAGCGATCCCGACGCCCCTTCGCGGAGCAGCGAGGCCGATATCCTACTGCCCGAGACTTATGCGATGGTGACCCGGATTACAAAACCCCACGCGGTCATTTCCCGGTCTCCCGCCGGCTGGCAGATCGAGGATCGTGGCAGTTCGGGAGGTACCTACGTCAACACGGAACTCATTACTCCCATGCACAAGATCGTCTTAAAAAACGGGGATATGATCGATTGTGCATTAGGAGAGAGTGCGGCGCGGTTCCTTTTTATTACTGATTCGTGATCTCCTGTCTGGAAGGTTACACACTCAACTAAAAAAACTACTGTGTGGAGGAAAAAGATGTCCGGGGCAAAAAATATCGCGATTCTTCTAGGGATACTTGTAGTCTTCCTGCTTGTCGTTGCACCGGTATCTGCGACAGTCGTAACCTATGACCCGACGGGTTCAGCCGGGACGATCCAGGATGTGATCAATAATGCCAGCAGTGGTGACAGTATATTCCTCCCGGCGGGAACATATTACGGGAATTTTGTTATCGACCGGTCCATCGTATTCGGCGGTCTTGATACCAATAATCCTCCCATCATCATATCGGATGGATCCAGTGCAGGGATCACGCTTGCTGCTGATGGTATCACCATAAATGGTGTTGTTATCGGCGGTAATGCGTCCTCTGGTCTCCAGGTACTCTCCGGCAACAACCGGATCAGCTCCACGACTGTCCGGGGCCACGAGTTCGGGCTTGGCCTGAACTCCGCGTCCAATAATATCTTCGCGGAAAATACCCTCGTCGGGAATTCCATTGGGATCAATATCGACCGCTCGTCCCGCTCCAATACGTTTTTCCTCAATACTTTCAACAATACGATCGAAGTCGTGAGCCCGTCTGCGCAGAACACCTGGACCTCGTCCCGTCTGGATTACCAGTACAATGGTCAGAGCTTTTCCGGCCCCCTCGGAAACTATTGGGAAGGCACCACGGTGACCGACAGCAACGGTGATGGAATTGGTGACACTGCCTTTTCCCCCACCCCGACACAGGGAGCGGTTCACGGCGCGGCCGATGTAACCGATTCGGCGCCGCTGGTGAGTCCTCCCTCTGCCTATATGATTATCAAGTCTGCGTCACCGGTCAATACCACCCGGCTTGGCGATCTTATGAGGCCGACCGGAGTACCGTCGTCCCTGCAGCCGGACAACCCACAGGATTCCCTAAACCCCGGGGCCTCTTCATCCCCCGCAGGTGGATCGCCTTCGGGAATGACCCCGCAGGTGCAGGGACAGCCCCCAAACCCGTTTGTCGGTGTTTTGATCCAGTACTGGTGGCTGATCCCGGTTGCCATCCTGATCTCGGCCGTGGGCGGTATCTGGTTTGAGCGGTCCCGCAGGAAACGGGCTCCGGACACTCCCCCGGCCGCCAGACTTACGGCAGATGCTCGGAACGCGACCGTTGTGAAAAACCATCCGGAAGGTGTGTCATCACGACAGCCCGAGTATGAGTATGGCGTCCGCCTTCCCGCAGCCCTTGAGAAAAAATACCCGGATGCCGAATATATCGCTGAGGGCGGGGTCTCCCGGGTGTTCCGGGTACATGATGAAAAGAACAACCGCGATATCGCCGTGAAAGTCCCGATCCGGTTTGACGAGGTGACCGGATCCCAGTTTACAAAAGAGCTCAATGTATGGGAAGGTCTCCATCACAAGAATATTGTCGAGATCTATGCGGCAAACATCTTCCCCCGGCCGTATATCGAGATGGAATATGTCGAATCCTCCCTTGAAGGGCAGCATTTTCCCCTCGATGAAAAAAAGGCGGTGGCGATCATCACCGGTGTTGCAGAAGGACTCCGGTACGCCCATGAACAGGGGATTGTCCACCGTGATATCAAGCCGGGGAACATCATGATTGCGCCAGACGGAACGGCAAAGATCACCGACTGGGGGCTTTCAAAGGCAGAGGGCACAAAACAGTCCGGCCTCATCGGCTTTTCCCTTGAATATGCTGCACCGGAACAGCTGGCCCCGAATCTTTACGGTGAACCCGGGCCCTGGACCGATATCTACCAGATGGGCGTTCTCTTCTACGAGATGCTGACCGGCCATGTCCCGTTTGCCGGGGATGGCATGGGGGAGATTACGCATGCGATCCTGCATGAGGAACCGGTCCCGGCGTTGTCGGGAGGGGCACATGCTGATGCAATCAACGCAATTATTACAAAATGCATAATGAAACGGCCGCAGGACCGGTACGCTTCGGTTGCGGACCTTCTGTCAGACCTTAATAATCTGGATTTAACAAAGTGACCGGCAGGAGGGATGAAAAGAGAATTGATTGTTCCCTGGTGCCTGCCGTTCCTTTGTATCCGGTTTTCTTCTCTATTTTGCTTCCGGTGGAGTGCCAGAAGGTGCTGAACCGTTCATCATTCCACCCGGCGGAGTACCAGAAGGTGCTGTACCATTCGTCATTCCACCCGGCGGAGTACCAGAAGGTGCCGTACCATTCGTCATTCCACCCGGTGGAGTACCAGAAGGTGCCGTACTGTTTGTCTGTGCACCTGACGGTTGAGTGCCGGAGGGTGCAGCACTGGCTGCCTGCCCGCCTGATTGTTGTGTGGCAGTCGCGGATGGGGTTGATGACGAAACCGCGCTGTCTGTGGACTGGGTAGAAGTACTTGTGGTACTGGTACAACCTGCAATCATGATTCCTGCAATGAGGATCGCTGATGCAATCAACATGACTATACTGCTTCTTTTCATGGAATAAATCACCTGAAATTCCTGATGCCTCTTATTTTTTGAGGTCTCCCTTTCTCATGATCTCCTTTGTGAGGGAGAGCATTCTCTATCCTCCTTTACCTTTGGTATATTATATTCGTTGCATGGGGAAAGTGATATCCTGGAATCCGGAAATGATTATTTGAACCATCCGGTGAACTATATGCCGGCGGGGCCGGATCATCGTTTATGAGGACGGTATCTTATTAAAAAATACCCGTGGCAAATGCTGGTATGCTCCGTATGACTTGCAACTGTTAAAAAAAATTTCACAATGTATCTGATTGCCCCGACGGGCATTGCAGGTACATATCCTGTTAAAATGAAGTCAGGGTATAATGCTTCTGGAATGGATGACCGCATGTGGCGCAGGCATTCCCGGCCTCACAGTTCTCTCCCGCCGGAGTGATGAGGGCCCTGCGGGGGTCTTTTCAGGAATATTAATACCAAAATCCCGATCACAACCAGAACCGCTATACCGGCAAAGGGAAGAATGCCCGATGACCCTCCTGAAGCAGAATCTGCTGTGGCGTCATCTGAAGGCGCGGGGGTCAGGGTATCCGTAGCAGGGGCGGTTGTTGACGGGACTTCCGTCTGATATGTTGAGGTGCTGGTTGTTGTCGTGACAGTAATATACCCGCTTCTGACTTGGGTATTACTTCCCCCGGCATTGGTTGCTGTGAGTTTGACCGTATAGGTGCCGCTCGCTGTATACGTATGGGACGGATTTGGCAGGGTCGACGAGTTCCCGTCCCCGAATGTCCAGACCCATGCAGTCGGAGAATTCCCGGAGGTATCGGTGAACTGAACTGTCAGCGGCAAATTTCCCTGTTTAACATCCGATGTAAATGATGCAGTGGGGGGTGTAATGGTTTCAGTTACCGTAATGTAATATGACCTGGTTGTCTTGTTGCTTCCTGCGTCGTTATATGCGGTCAGTTTTACGGTATAAGTACCGGTGCTTGTGTAGGAATGGGTCACATTCTGATAAGTGGAGGTACTTCCATCCCCAAAGACCCAGTACCACTCTGTCGGTGAATTTGTTGAAGTATCGGTGAAGTTCACCGTGAGTGGTGCAGGCCCCGTGGTTGTATCTGCCACAAATGAAGTGATCGGGGCAGAGAGTTCTACGGTAATATAATCCGTTTCCGTCACCGTGTCGCTCCCCGCCGGGTTGGTTGCGGTCAGCGTTACGGTGTAGGTGCCGACACTTGTATAAATATGGTCCGGGTTCTGGCTCGTCGACGAACTCCCGTCTCCAAACGACCACGCCCAAGAGGTGGGTGAGTTCGTGGAAGAATCCACAAACTGGATCACAAGGGGTGCACTTCCGGAAGTTTCGGTTGCCACAAACGAAGCAACCGGAGTTGCAGATTCTTTCGTGACAGTAATATACCCCGACTGGGAGAGCGTGTTTGATCCCACGGAATTAGTTACTGTGAGGGTGACTGCATAGGTGCCGGCGCTTGCATAGGTATGGACCGGGTTCTGGGCTGTTGAAGTACCTCCATCCCCAAACGACCATATATAGGAAGAAGGGGAATTTGTGGAAGAATCGACAAACAGGACCGAAAGTGGTACTGTCCCACTCGTTACATTCGTAACAAATGCGGCAACCGGACCTGATCCGGTCGTGCTCACGGTGATATACCCGGTCTGGGTGATTGTACTGCTCCCTGCGGAATTGGTTGCCGTCAGGGTCACCGAATAGGTACCGGCGGTTTTATACGTGTGTGTGGGATTTTTGAGTGTTGAAGTGCTCCCGTCCCCAAATGACCACAGCCACGTGGTTGGAGTGTTGCTGGATTCATCAATGAAGAGTACACCAAAGGGAGCTGTACCGTCAGTCAGATTTGATACAAAATCTGCTTCCGGTGTTGAAACAGCAGAGACCGGCAGAATAAGAACCATGACGAGAATAACAACAAATCCAAAAAGAAGGGTTTTCTTTTTCATGATAGTTCTCCCGACCCTTCAAAAGTGGAGACTATTACAGGATACGAATCTTGCATAACAACACCTATATGATCCACCCAATCCTCCACCTCGTTATTTATTATGAGAACATGAGAGCAGTGAAATACTTCATAAAAACGGTAATAATTGAACCGGTTGGTTATGGGTATTTTCTCTGGTAACACGTACCGGTATCTTTGTTGCACGGCATAAACGCGTATAAAAAGAGGGTAGATATGGGATCAATAATCCCGGTTTTTGTTCCCGGCACCTGATGGGCACTGCAGGTTTTGCCCCCCATCGGGTTTGAAATCAGTGACCGGTTGTTCCTGTCTGCCAGGTACTCTCATGAGGTCCTCGGGTAGATTTCAGGTATGGTATAACATCGCTGCTTTTTTTAGTTGACACTTATCACAGTATCGGGGTTTTGTGCTTTTCCTGATCGTGTACTCTCAATTGTGCTTCATTATCCGGACTTTTTTGCCCATTTAGTCCGTGGATTACCTGCAGTGCCTGACGTGAAGATGTTACCGGCGAAGGTGTTACGGGATCGCCGGTTTATAGTGGGTCCCTTTTAAAAGAACCCGGATTTCCTCACGTCGGGGTTCATAAATTGCCTCGTTTCATTCTCGGTTTATCCCGTGTCTTTTACGGTTCACCCCCATCTGGTGACTACCCTTTTTAGGATACTCACCACGTATGCCCATGTATGCGGATGGTCTTATATTCCCATCATTGACCTGGTGTAATTATGAATCAAATCTGTGATTGGTTAAACCCCGGAGTGCGAGATATCCTGACTGACAAAATAATTAAAAAAAACGTGGTGACGGTTGTGTCACCCACTAAAAAAAAATCTGGTAATTATATCAGATCCCGCTTGACATACACCTTCAACGGCACGGGTCAGATACTCTCCGCATTTACTTCTTTATCCCGTATTGGCCGTTTTGTCATTCACTTCTTAGCGCATCGATCGGGTCCATGTTCGATGCCCTCCATGCCGGGTACACCCCGGATATGACACAGACCACCACACCGACTATCATGGCGGCCGGGACGTACAGGATACTTGCCGGCTGGAAGAAATAAGCTGTCGTGCCAATCATCGCATCCACGACGCAGTACCCTATAATCACACTACAAACCCCTCCGATTACTGCACCAAGAAGCCCGAGAATAAATGCTTCATACATAAACATCCGGCGCACTTCGCCTTTCTCTGTACCTATGGAGAGCAGGATACCGATTTCCTGTATCCGTTCGTTGACCGACATCATCATCACGTTAAAGATACTCACGGCAGCAACGAGAAGTGATATTCCGCCGATTGCCATGATAAATGTGGTCACCGTGCTCAATGTTGACGTTGCAGTTTCGAGCTGTGATGTGGCATCCCGAATCCGGACCGACGGGGATTTCGCATCGGTGTTGAGCTTCGCATCGAGTTGCTCTTCAAGAGTAGTAATGTCATCCGTGTCTTTTACGATTACATTGACCTGTGTATATTTGTCCTTCCCACCGTACTGAGTGGTATACCACTTGTCGTTTACCACAATTGCATTGTCGGTTGAGACGCCATCTGCGGTTGTCCCCCGTGCTTTAAGAACGCCGACGATTTTAACTTCGGGCCGGGAGGTGGAGGAGAACGATCCGATTTTAATGCGGCTTCCGATCTTCAGGTCGAACTGTTCGGCGATTGAAGATCCAACAAGGGCCTCGTTTACTCCTACAATGGATGTATTGCCATAGGTCTGGTTGAGAGTAAGGAATTTGGTGATATCGTCAGGATCAATACCATATATCTGGGCCCTGCCAGGTACCGATGATAGCGTGAACTCGCCCGTTGTCGAATAGATGGGAATGACTGTGCCGCTTGTTCCTACAACCGTTTTGATCTTTGTGAGTTCGGTTTTGGTTACTCCCGAAGCCGTAGATGAAGTGGGGGTAGACCCCGGTCCTCCCATACGGACTGAATCCGAGGAGATGACAATTGTGTTTGCGCTGGAGGCGAGCTGATCCTTTACTTCCAGCTGCATATTGGTACCCAGCATCCCCATGGATGCAATAGCGACGACGCCAATCACAATGCCGATTGCGGCAAGCATCGAGCGCGTGAAATTCAGACGGACACTCCTGACCGAGAGACTAAAGAAGATATCTCCTTTGATCATGATTCTGCAATCCTCCCGTCTTCCAGCCTGATTGTGCGGTGGGCATACTCTGCAATCTTTGGATCATGGGTCACGAGGATGACCGTCTTTCCCTCGCTGTGCAGGTTGCAGAGAATATCCATGATCTGGTACCCGGTTTTCCGGTCGAGATTACCGGTCGGTTCATCACAGAGAAGGATCTTTGGATCGTTGACAAGCGCCCGGGCAATGGCCACTCTCTGCTGTTGTCCGCCAGAGAGCTGGGTGGGCCGGTGGGCGCTCATATCCTTGTCAATTCCTACCTGGTCGAGCAGGTCATGGGCTTTGCCGGTCGTGTCATGTTTCTTGTATTTTAAGATGAGCGGGTATTCCACGTTCTCGTATGCCGTGAGAAGCGGGATCAGGTAGAATTTCTGGAAGATATACCCGATCGTGTCCCTGCGCATATGCGTCCGCTCAAGGTTTGACATTTTAGCCACATCTCGTCCCGCGATAGAGAGTTTTCCTGATGTGGGGACATCGAGGATCCCCAGCTGGTTCATCATGGTCGATTTACCGGAACCGGACGGTCCCATAATGGCGACAAAATCGTTTTCCATGATGTTGAGGGTGACATGATTGAGAGCGGTAAAGTCTCCGCTCTCCAGATGATATGTTTTAGTCACGTCCTCAAGCTGGATAAGTGGGGTATCGGTCATATCCGATCCCTCACTGTTGTTTTTTCAGTTTGAGTGAGATCCATTTCCGCTTTTTCCACAGGACGATGCCGGCTATAAGAATGATCACTCCCGCTATGACCGGGTAGAACGAACTAATGCCTCCCCCGTTGCTTCCGGTGAAAAGCGATGTAGTGCTACTGCTACTGCTGCCACCCGGGCCACCCATTCCGCCGGGTCCGCCACTCATCCCGCCGGGGCCACTCATGGAGCTGCTTGATGAAGAAGTCTTGGAACTGCTGCTGGTAGTTGTACTGCTCGTTCCGGAACTCGTTGAGAGATCAACTGTCTTTGTTATCGAGTAATCATCGCCATCCTCATCTTTCCAGCTGATAGTCAGGGGTACTGATGACAGATCGTTTGAGGTAAATGTTACTTCAAAACTTCCGGAATCATCCGATGCGATGCTCCCGATGGCATATTCCGGATACGTGCCGGTACCTTTCGCCGGGGATCCTACGCTCACGACTACGCCTTTTGCATCATCGACTCCAGCGTTGGTGATATCACCGGTGACGTCGTAATACGTTCCTTTTGAGGTGAGTGCAACGTTGTTTACCACCGGTATCGCTGCTGCTTTGTTCTGGGCGATATTTATTGGAAGGACGACATCCGTGGTATGGATATTCCCTCCGTTCTCGTAACTGACATGGAAGGTAAGATTTGTCACCTTACTGGGGGTAATTTCGAAGGTAACATCTGCCGTGCTATCTTTAGCAATAGATGATACATACGCCGTGGCCGGGTTCACCACAACACTCGATCCCTCGGTAGTAATTACTACATTGTTTATCTTTCCACCCCGGACATTCATCAGGCTGAGTGTCACGTTATTGGTGTCCTGGGGGGAAAACGACGTGGGTTTGTCTGTGATATCGGCATTGATACTGTTTGAGTCTACTTTGAACTTTATGGGGTAATGGATAGAATTGCCGCTTTGTGTGCCGATCGTAAAGAGTCCATAATATGTCCCGTCCGGTGGTTTGGCAGTAACTCTCAATGTATACGTGATCGTTGAGCCGGCACCGACATAACTCATGGTATCCCAGGTTTCGTCGTCATTAATGTTGAGTTTGGTGCTCATGATGTCCGGATGGGAAAGCCCGATTGCAGAAGTACCGGCATTCGTGAGGGTCACGGTGACCGTACCATCATCAAAGGGAAAGAACACTTCCGGATCTAAGGTCACATTTGAGACATAGACCAGAGCCGCATTATCGATCTCGGTCGTGGTGCTGGTAGAACTGCTGGTAGAACTGGTCGTACTGTCGGTACTGGTGGCTGCGTAGGCCGCTGATACCATCAGTAATATCAGAATAAAACTAAAAATACCTGGTTTTATTTTCATGGTTTCTCCGTCTTTTATGTGTATTTTCATCCATACCTCTGGTAATATATTCACGTCATGAGGGGTGGTGAATATTGTACAAAAACCGGGATACCTTTAACCGGCTGGTTCACTATATCGGACTACACCGTTACCCTCGCCTTTTGCATGTCCGGTTTACTGGTGTAGTCAACCGCAAGCAGGTTTCCTGAAGAGCGATTGTATCCATCGTCACCAGGGTTTGGAGAAAACGGTGGTTCCCTCACGTGAGGACCGTGCAGGAAGGATTGCCAGCCACCGGAGTATTTGTAGGGGGAACTCCGGCGGGTTGGGATGTTATACCCGGGACAAAAGGGAACAAGTGCTGCAAACTTTTTGAAAAAAAAAGGATGAGCTCCGAAACGTATCAGAATCCAAGTCCGGATTGTATCCTTTCAAAGAGACGCTGTCCATGCGAGCCGTTCCAGTACAGTTTCTTGCACCGCTCGCACCAGAGGAAGGCAAACCCATTCTTGTCCCGGGGAGCATACTCGGCAGACCGGATCTCATCCTCACGTGCCTCCCGCAGCACCGTGTTGCAGAGCGAGCACCGGCTCATAAGGAGGCGTCGCTCGACAAGGCCCAGATCGATGAGCTGCTGTACCTGCACGAGTACATCCCCTTCTTTCACCAGCACCGCCAGAGCGTTTCCTCTCCGGGCGAGTTCGTGGTCCCGGGTCAGCAGGATCCGGTGCTCGTTTTTGGCAAGTTCGAGCAGCAGGGTGTCCTCCTGTACATTTCCCGGGGAAAACCCGTTTGCGCTGATCGTATCGTATCCCATGAACCGGAGGTAACGGGTGAGTGTTCCCATCATCCGGTCTGCGATAAACCTAGTGTCCGCAGGATAGGGTTCAGGGAACATGGCGCACGATCCCGATGGTCTCGCCGCAGCTGGTGCACTGCCGGTCGTCGAGGCCCGTAATCCGGCACGAAAATCCCCGGCGTTCGATGAGCATCGCGCCGCAGGCCGGGCAGTACGTGTTCTCGTACGGGTGATAGGCGACGTTCCCGAGGTACGGGAACCGGAGCCCGAGTTCTTTTGCCCGGTTACAGATCTTCTCAAGAAGGGCCACCGGGGTCGCGCCGCGATCGGTCATCCGGTAATCCGGGTGGAACGCGGAGAAGTGCATGGGTGTGTCGGGGCCGAGGTTTTCTACCACCCAGCGGATCAGGTTCTCCTGCTCTTCCATGCTGTCGTTTAAGCCGGGGATAACAAGCGTCACGGTCTCGATGTGCATCCCGAGCTCGCGGGCGAGCACTGTCGCGTCCAGCACCGGCTGGAGATGCGCCCCGCAGACCGTCCGGTAGAAGTCATCGGAAAATGCTTTGATGTCCACCCGGAACGCCGAAAGCATCGGTGCAAGCTCCCGCAGTGCTTCCTCCGTGATATAGCCGTTTGTCACGTAGCACGTCCCAAGGCCCTGTGACCGGGCGAGCGTGCCCATGTCCAGCGTATACTCGTGCCAGATCGTCGGCTCGTTATAGGTCCAGGAGATGCTCGCGCTCCCGCTTGCAAGGGCGCGGGCGACCCCTTCTTTAGGGGAGATGGGGACGAGGCGTGCGCTCGTACTGTCCACCTGCGAGATTTGCCAGTTCTGGCAGTGCTCGCAGCGGAAGTTACACCCGATGCCGCCCAGCGAATACGACAGGGTGCCGGGCAGGAAGTGAAAGAGCGGTTTTTTCTCTATTGGGTCGACAGCCTCGGCACTCACGAGACCGTACGAGGTGGCGTACAGCGTTCCCCCCTCGTTCTGCCGCACCCCGCAGATGCCGTGCTTCCCGTCGGCAATCGTGCAGCGGTGGCTGCAGAGCGAGCACTGAACCGCGTTCTTTTCCTTTTTTGTATACTGGCGCGCTTCGTGCATATCCTGTCCTTTCTAAAATGACTGATCAGATCCGTTATTTTTCCGTTACTTTTTTCTCTTCATCCAGAACTGCATTGTCATCTACCTCAAGGACAAACGATCCCCGGTACTTACAGTTCTTGCAGAGATATACCTGGCCGATATATCCCCCGGCAACCGGGAAGATATCGCGGCTCTTACAGACAGGACAGCACAACATGGTCAAGACTCCCTTTAAACAACTCTATATGAACCTCCTGCACAAAAACTAGTGCAATGAAGACGGTCGTTATCTCGCTTGGCGGCTCGATCCTGATCCCGGAACTCAAGGAAAACCGGATCAAGGCCTATCTCCCGGTGCTTGAAAAGATTGCCGCGAAACACCGGCTCTTCGTTGTTGTCGGTGGCGGTGGCGGTGCACGGGACTATATCGAAGTCGCCCGGAGTCTTGGCATCGATGAGGGCACTGCTGACGAGATCGGTATCCTCGTGACCCGGCTCAACGCGACGCTCTTAATTGCAGCGCTTGGCGAAGCTGCCTACCCGAAAGTTGCCGAGAGCCATTCGGAGGCGAAGAAATTTGCCGAGTCAAAAAAGATTGTGGTCATGGGCGGGATCACCCCGGGCCAGACGACGGACGCGGTTGCTGCCGTACTTGCCGAACGGGTGCATGCCGATGTTTTTGTCAACGTGACCTCGGTAAACGGCATCTATGACAAGGATCCGAAGAAGTTCACCGGTGCAAAATACTTTAAAACGCTCACGCCGTCGCAGCTGATCGAGATTGTCGGAAAGGGCGGTCTTGGGGCCGGGTCACACAATGTCCTCGACATTATCGCTGCCCGGGTGGTGGAGCGCAGCCATATCCCACTCGTGGTGCTTGACGGCACGACGCCAAAGAACCTTTCCAATGCCCTTCTCACCGGGAAATGCGAATGCTCTATCGTCAGCGAGACGAAGAAAAAGGTTCTTCCGCTTTAGCATTTTTTCTGGGACTGGTAAACGGCAGGTATTTTTAGCGTCCGCAGACAATACTGTAAGGCGCGTGGGGTAGTAGGGTAGCCTGGTCCATCCTAGAGCGTTTGGGACGCTTTGACGGCGGTTCGAATCCGCCCTACCCCATAGATCTATGAAAAAACAGGATGCGGCCCGGATCTATTCACTTCTTTTCCATGAGTATCCGCACGCCCGTGAATCCCCGACAACGGTCTGCCGGGGCACACCGTTTGAAGTGCTTATCCTGACAATTCTCTCCGCACAGACAACCGACCGTGCCGTGATCCTGGTAAAGGGGCCGCTCTTTTCTGCGTACCCGACCCCGAAAGCCCTTGCCCGTGCGGAGATCACTGACGTGGAACCCATCATCCACAGTCTCGGTTTCTATCATGCGAAGGCCCGGCACATCATCGCGGCCGCGAACGTCCTGATGTCGGATTTTGGCGGGAAGGTGCCGGATACGATGGAGGAACTGCTCACCATCCCCGGCGTCGGAAGGAAGACCGCAAATATCGTGCTTTACCATGGCTTCGGCCAGAACCACGGGATCGCTGTCGACACCCATGTGCGCCGTCTGGCGCAGAGGATCGGGTTCTCGGACACGGATGACGTTACGGTGATCGAACGCGATCTCATGTCACTGTATCCCAAAAAAGAGTGGGGCGATCTCACCGATGTGTTCATCGCCCACGGCAGGGCATGCTGCACGGCAAAAAAGCCGCAGTGCCCGTCATGCGTGATCCGTTCGCTCTGCCGGTATTACCGTAACCTTCCGGTGAATCCCGAAACTGACGCGTAAAAAATTGTAATGAGGAGGGGTCATCCGACAATGAGCCGGATGACCTGGAACGCGGCAAACCCGATGCAGGCACTCACCGGGATCGTGAGGATCCATGCGGACAGGATACTCCGCGCTACACCCCATTTTACTGTACTCGCACCCATGGTGGATCCGACTCCCATGATGGATGAGCAGATCACATGCGTGGTACTCACCGGGATCCCTGCTGCCGATGCACCGAGAATCGTTGCTGCCCCTGCAGTTTCCGCGGCAAAACCGTGCACCGGGCGGAGTTTTGTTATCTTGTAACCCATCGTCCGCACAATCCGCCAGCCCCCGGCAAGCGTTCCCAGTGCTATCGTGACATAGGAGATGATGATAAGCCATGTGGGAACCGGGAGATGGTTGGGATCGGCTGTTACTCCGAAAAAACCGATGGAAAAGAGGAGGGGGAGGATGATACCAATGGTTTTCTGGGCATCGTTTGTCCCGTGGCTGAAACTGTATGCTGCCGCTGAACAGAGCTGGAGCCTTTTAAAATATGTTTCTGCAATCGGTTTTGTTACCGACCGGGTGAGCCAGAGAATTGCGGCCATAAACAAAAACCCGCAGACCAGTCCGATAATGGGGGAGATTATCATGAATGCAGCGACTTCCCCCACCGTCGACCATTTCACGGCTGCAAAACCCGCAGCGGAGATGCCGGCACCCGCAAGCCCGCCGATAAGTGCATGGGACGAGGAGGTAGGCAGGCCGACAAACCATGTGATCAGGTTCCACGCGATCGCCCCGACAAGTGCGCTCAGGATGATATAGGGCACTACAGTGGCATCGACATAATCGAGCTGGATGATCTTGGCGATGGTGCTTGCGACGGCAACGCCAAATCCGAACGCGGCGGCAAAGTTGAAAAAGGCTGCAAACATCACCGCGTTTCTCGGGGAAAGGACTTTTGTGGAGACCACCGTCGATATTGAATTTGCCGAATCGTGGAACCCGTTTGTAAAGTCGAAGATAAGGGCGATGACAATGATGGCGATAATCAGAAACAGCGGTGCCTCAAGCATGTTCGTTTCCCCGTTCGGCCCCTACGAGTGACGGATGGCGATATCCGAGAGCACGTTTGCCACATCCTCGCAGTAATCCGTTGCCGTTTCAAGGTTCTCGTAGATATCCTTGAGTTTGATGATAGCGACGGCATCGTTTGTCCGGAAAAGATCGGTTACCGCGTGGGCAAGCACATCGTCGGCAAGATTCTCCAGTCGGTTTACCTCAATACAGCGCTCTTCGATGTAACGTGGGTCCTTAATCGAACGGATGCCCTTGACCGCACCTTCGAGTTCTATTGTTGAAAGGTGGATCAGTTTTGAGAGTTCGATCATGTGTGAATCGGTGTTGTCAATCCCGTAATAGAACATCTTCTCTGCCGAGCTGTCGATATAATCCATCACATCATCGAGAGCCGATGCAAGCCGTGAGATCTCCTCCGGGTCAAGGGGGGTAATAAACGTCCTGTTGAGCTGTTCGTAGATGCCGTGGGTGATCTGGTCGCCCTGGTGTTCGAGCAGTTCTATCGCATGCCTCTTGTCCCTGACATTGGTGAAATCTTCATTGAGCGCCACCAGCAGATACGCCGCCTCGCGGACGGTTGCGGCCTGGCGTTCGAACATCTCGAAGAAGATCTTATCCTGCGGTATCAGCAATTCCCGTAGACCCATACTCTAAACCTACTTCTCATCAGTTCAGCAAGACTAAAAATATAGCGAAAGAGTGCGCTCACAGGAGCAGGGTCCCGGCCAGCATAAAGAGCATATATCCTGCCCACGCACAGGCGGCGGCAAGCGGGATCGTGACCACCCACGCAGTCATCATCTCGCGCACGACCTTCCACTGGACCGCATTTTTCCCCCTTGTGACCCCGACCCCGACAATCGCGCCGCTGATCACGTGATTGGACGAGACCGGGATACCCTGCATCGTGACAAGGGCAAGGGTGGAACTTCCGGCCGTCCCGGCACAGAACCCCTGGTAGGGCCGGATCTTCGTAATACCTTTCGCCATCCGGTCTACGACTTTCCATCCGCCAAAACAGGTGCCAAGCCCGATCGCGATCGCGGAGAGGAGGAGCACCCATGTCGGTACGGCAAAGGTGGAAAGGAGCCCGGCAGATACAAGGAGCGCGGTGATCACACCCACTGCGTGCATGCCGTCGTTTGCGCCGTGGCTGGTGGCCTGGAAGAGACAGGCAACGATCTGGAGTGGCGAAAAGATCCGTTTCATCCGGTTCTGGCGCGAGTTCTTGAACAGGTGCGAGATGAGGACATCGAAGAGAAATGCCGTGGTCGCGCCAAGGACCGGCGAGATAAAGATAAACAGGACGACTGCAAAGAGCCCGGTGATCTTGAGCACGCCAAGGACCATCAGGATCGGGACGGCAAGACCTGCCCCGCAGATCGCCCCGATAAGGATGGCCAGCCGGATGTCGCCGTCAAGGGCGGCGGCGATGCCCCCCACGATTATGGCGCCGACAACCGCCCCGATAAGGCCCCAGACAAATGTATCAGCGATCACGCTCACGGCCGGGTATATCACCGCCGAGAGCCCGAAGGCGGCGACACTTGCACCGATGAGGCCACCGATAAGTGCATGGCTGCTTGAAAGGGGGAGGCCCACCCGTGTTGCACAGAACACGAGCGCTGTGGAGGCGAGCATGGCGATGATGATGGTCTGCGGGGTCATCGCGTCGGGGTTGACGATCGCAGTCCCGATCGTCGCGGCGACCGCAGTGGTGAAGATAAAAGGCCCTGCCATGTTGCAGACCCCGGTGAGAAAAACGGCTTTTACCGGGGAGAGCGCCCTGGTTGCGACCACGGTTGCAACGCCCTGTGCGGCATCGGCGAGGCCGTTTAAGAAATTAAGCGCGAGCGCCAGCACGATACCAAACACGATAACGGGATCGATACCGGTCATGAGTGGCTCATCGAGATATCAGAGAGGGCGTGCCCGACATCGTTGCATTTCTCCATCACCTTTGCCATGCTCTCGTAGATATCCTTGAGTTTGATGATTATCAGGAGATCTTTTGTTTTAAAGAGATCGAGCACGGCGCGGGAGAGGAGTTCCCCGGACAGGTTGTAGAGCCGGCTGATCTCGATCACGTGGCTGCTGACATCCGTTGGGTGGTTTAAGGTCGCAAGGGCATCAAGTGCCGCGGAAATTTCCTGGCTGGTCATCAGGATCATGTAGGAATATTCCTTGAGAACATCGTTTGACTGCGGGATCTCGTAGGTGGCCAGCTGGTGAGCCACCCAGTCGAGTTTGTCCAGTACGTCGTCAAACGCCGGGGCAAGCCGGGCGATCTCGTCCGGCTCAAGCGGCGTGATCAAGGATTCATTCAGATGCTCGTAGATATGCCGGGTCACTTCATCCCCGAGGTGCTCAAGCTGGCGCACCTTGTGGGATTTTTCCGTGCCTTCGGGGAGCTCGTGGGTGATCTCGTTTAAAGTCGTCGCGGCTTCGTTGATCTTTCCCGCCATATCCTTAAAGAGGGTAAAAAAGATCTGGTCTTCAGGGAGGATCAGGTCACGGATACGCATGGCTCTTCAGAACATACCGTCATTTTGGGAGTATAAATATCTACTCCGGAAAAACCAGAAAAAACCCGAAAAGCGATGGACCGGGCGGGAATTGAACCCGCGGCCTCTTCCATGCCAAGGAAGCGATCTACCACTGATCTACCGGCCCGCTCTAACATTGTTACACGGCATAGGTTAAAAGAATTGGGGGATACCTCAAGCCCAATGGCAGGTATGCGGAACAGTCCCGGATCGTAGCCTTCCGCCGGAGCCCGGCACCATTCTCACTGACACTGGATGCGTTTACGCAGAGGATTTGCCGGACTGCTTTTTCTGCGGGATTTTTTTATTATTTTTGTCTTTTGTCTCATCCGTGGCTCTCCTGATCCACGCGAGCACCCGTTTTCGCGCATCCGCCATATCGGACTGCCTGACGATCTTACCCCCCGTGATATACTGTTTAATGAGCGGGACAGCGTTTGCGGGCGGGGCCTGCCCTACGGGAAGTGTCCGGTGTTTTTCACAGACAAGTTCGTAAACCTGTTTTACTGCGCTTTTCTTCCCGCGTTTGGCTTTGGGCTTTCCTTCGATCTCCACGATGTCCATTGCAAAGTCGACGACGGGAGCGTTTGCGATCGCTCCCCCGATACCGAACGAATCGACGCAGTCCCGGTATGCGATCACATCCTCCCGGGTCACCCCTCCCGAGAGGAATATCTTTACCTGGGAATACCCGTGAGAGTCCAGTTCCCAGCGCACCTCCTCGATGATCGCACGCATGTTCCCGCGCCGGGACCGGGGCGTGTCAAGCCGGACCGCCGTCGCGCCGCATTCGGCTGCATGGAGAGATTCCGTCTTCTCATCGCAGTAGGTGTCGCAGAGCATGATCCTCGGGACATCCTTCGGGGAATCCCGGTCAAATGCGCGCCACGCATCTTCGGGGGTCTTAAAACACATCACCATCGCGTGTGGCATGGTGCCGACAACCGGCATCCCCGGGGGGGCGCAGGTGTTGGAGACGCCGTCCGCGCCGCCGATCCACGCGGCCCGCTCGATCATCATGGCAATGGATGGGTGCTGCCTGCGGGAGCCAAACGAGAAGACCGGCTTACCCTTCGCCTCGCACATGATATGGGCGGTCGCCGATGCAATCCCCGAGGCATGGCAGAGGAACCCGAGGATCGCGGTCTCGTACCGGCAGAAGTCCCGGTACCGGCCGGTGATACGAAGGACTGGTTCACCCGGGTAAAAGAGCGTTCCCTCAGACATTGCGTCGACTGTCACCGGGACGCCTTCGAGAAGCGCGAGCACATCGGACAGGCCGCAGAAGATGCCCCACGTGTCCGGGAGCGCCGCCGCGGTCACTTCCATGGATACGAGCGGGTTGATCCGCTCTTTTTCCAGGATCTCCTCGGTCCGGACAAAGTAGATGTCCGTGCACTCCCCCTTTTTGATCGTCGCGTCGCTGACGGTATCGAACATGCCCATAGGATGTTATTGGTACCGGGACGCTTTTACGTTTAATGGTCGTTTGGAGGCAACCGTCCACATTTCCCCCGGCACGTTCCCCCGTGTAAAGGCAATATTGTCGGTGCCCATTCCGCATATGCCGCGCTTGCGATTTTTTTTAATCTGCGCTAGGTATTAGTGCTCGCCCGCCAACCCTTTTTAAGAGAGAATTCTCATGCCCTGCAGACATTCGGCCCCGGTGGGCCAGACCGGAAGGTGGTACTGATGCTTGGTATCCTTGGTGGGACAAGCCTGCTCTTTTCGACCCTGCCGGACCTTCAGAAAAAAACCGTTGCAACGCCGTACGGCAGCGCAGAGATCCTCTGCGGCGATATCGTGATGCTGATGCGTCACCAGTACGGCCGACCGCCGCACCGGATCAATTACCGGGCGAACCTTGCAGCGATGGCGATTGCCGGTGTCGATCACATCGTAGCTTTCGGTTCCTCGGGATCGCTCAAAAAGGAGATTGCACCCGGCACACTCCTTATCCCGACCGATTATATCAGCGTGACCGATATCCCCTCCATCCACGACCATAAGATCGAGCATGTAAGACCCGAGCTCCCGCAGGCGCTCGCTCGAAAACTCTCCGCAGTTGTCCCTGGAGCCCGGCTGGGCGGGGTTTACGTGCAGACCCGGGGGCCCCGGATCGAGACGGTAGCCGAAGTGGCGGCACTTGCAAAAGTCGCCGATGTGGTGGGGATGACAGTCGCCTCAGAAGCGACGCTTGCCTGCGAACTCGGTATGGACTTTGCCGCGCTCTGCACGATCGATAATTATGCAAACGGTCTCGGGAAAGATGTGCTCACGTTCGATCACATCCTCTCGACGTCAAAGACCTACAGCCACCGGACCGAAGAGATTGTGAATGCAATCATCGCACAGATGAGGTGAAAAGAGGGATGCCTATGAAGGAATCAAAACCAGAAACATCAGAGATATTCGGGAAGAAAAAATCTGTACTTATCGCGAACGTCGTTTCCGGCAACAAGCCGGTTGACATCTTTATCGATGCATCGGAGACGATCACCGATATCGGCCAGGATATCCGCAAACGACACCGGGGCGAGGCGGAGTTCATCATCGACGGTATCGGCGCACTCGCTCTCCCGGGGCTCTCGAACACGCACACGCATGCGGCGATGTCGCTCCTGCGGGGCTACGCAGACGACATGATCCTGCAGGACTGGCTCTCCCAGAAGATCTGGCCGCTTGAAGCGCACCTTACCGCCGACGATGTCTACTGGGGCACGAAACTTGCCTGCCTTGAGATGATCCGGACCGGGACGACTGCGTTTAACGACATGTACTTCCAGATGGAGTCTGCCGCAAAGGCCGTAGACGAGGCCGGCATCCGCGCCCTGCTCTGCTATGGGTTCATTGACCTTGGCGATGCGGAAAAGCGGGAGCACGAGTGCAGGGCGACCGAAGCGCTTGCCGCCCACATAAAAAAGATGAACAACCCGCGGATCCACGCAGCCGCCGGCCCGCACGCGCCCTACACGGTCTCACCTGAAGGGCTGAAGTGGTGCGCGGAATTTTCAAAGGAGCAGCATATCCCCCTCCACATCCACCTCTCGGAAACCGAAAAGGAAGTGAACGATTGCATCTCCCAGCACGGGAAGCGACCGGCTGCCCTGCTCGACGCATGCGGCGTCCTGACCTCCACGACCATTGCTGCGCACGGGTGCTGGCTTGATGACGCGGAATGTGCGCTCCTCGGCAAAAGGGGCGTCTCGGTCTCTCACAACCCGGCAAGCAACATGAAGCTTGCCACCCACCGGGCACTCCCTTACCCGCAGCTTGCGGGGGCCGGGGCAAACGTCTGCCTCGGGACGGACGGGTGCGCCTCGAACAATAACCTCGACATGTTCGAAGAGATGAAGATCGCTGCGCTCCTCCAGAAGTTCTTCTGGAACGACCCGACCGTACTCCCGGCCCCGGCAGCGCTTCTCATGGCGACAACAAACGGGGCAAAGGCGCTCGGCTTTGGCGCCGGCATCCTTGCTGCAGGGGCACCGGCCGATATTATCCTTATCTCAAATCGCACACCCTGCAACACGCCGCTCCACAACGCTGCCTCCAACCTCGTCTATTCCTGCAGCGGGGCTGCCGTGGAGACCACGATCTGCAACGGCCGTTTCCTGATGCTTGACCGCGAGATCCCGGGCGAACATGAGATCCTCGCACATGCGGCACAGGCTGCGTCGAGCCTTGTAAAACGGGCACAGACCCCGGTGTGAACGGGAAACTTTCCCATGAAGTTTGTCATCGACCGTATCGGGGAGACGTTTGCCGTCATTGTTTTCCCGGAAAAGGAAAATCTCCGGTTAAATATCCCAACTGTGCTGCTTCCACCAGGATGTGAGGAAGGAGACATCCTTACCCTCTCCATCGAACGCGATGAGCTTGCGACCCGGGAAGCACAGGACCGGGTCTCCCGTCTTATCGGTGACCTGATCCGAACGTAAACTGTTCTTTATGGGCCGCTAAAAACATTTTCGACACATCTTTACCATTTCCCGGTGAACCATTGCATCATGACGTGTTGCGATAAGCACCCCGGCCATTCCCACGCAAAATCCTGTAAGATCTGCAAATCTGAGTATTGCCACGACTGCCATCCCTCGTTTCTTGGGATCTGTGACAAGTGCGGGTACAAGATCCTGATCCTGCTTGTTATTGTCATGGTGATCATGTCGTATATCGCATGGTTCGGTGTGTTATAAACGAGAGTTCCCGGTCGTGGGGCGGTCACAAAAGCCTCACGACCGGATACCTGTGAAACAACGGGTGCCGGTGCCCTGCCGGTGCCCTGCCGGTGCCCTGCCGGTGCCCTGCCGGTCCGCCCGTTCCCCGATAATTATTAAGTTTAATCACTGATTTCAGCTATCGAATACAATGCCCGCGGATACCCCTGCCCCCCGTGATGCCCCAGGTCAGAGCCCTGCAATCTGCCACACTCCGGCTCTGCCAGTTACCGCCACGGAAAAACGCATCGTCCTCTTAATCGCTATCCTCGCCGGTTTTCTCACACCGTTTGACGGCTCGGCAGTCAACATCGCTTTGCCGACGATAGGAAACCAGTTCCACATGGACGCGATCGCTCTTTCGTGGGTGGCGACTGCGTACCTCCTTGCATCCGCCATCTTCCTTGTCCCGTTCGGGAAGATCGCGGATATCTACGGCAGGAAAAAAGTCTTTTTGTGGGGCCTTGCCCTCTTCGGTGCTGCCTCGCTTGTGATGACATTTGTCGCCACCGAGCAGCAGATGATTGCAGTCCGGGTCTTCCAGGGGATAGGGAGTGCCATGATCTTCGGCACCTCGGTCGCGATCCTCACGGCGGTATTCCCCCCGGGGGAACGGGGGAAGGCGCTCGGGATTTACATCACGTCCGTGTACCTCGGGCTTTCTGTCGGGCCGTTTTTTGGCGGCATCCTGACCGATGTCTTCGGGTGGCAGAGTATTTTCTACATCAACGTGCCCATAGCGATCGCCGCGATCTTTCTGGTTCTCTGGAAACTCAAAGGTGAGTGGATGGAATGCGCCGGCGAGAGGTTCGACCTGTCCGGCTCGATCCTCTACAGCATCGCTCTTGTCTCGCTCATGTACGGTTTCTCAATCCTCCCCGAGGTGATTGGGGGCGTCCTCGTGGTTGCCGGTGTCGTTTTGATCGGCGTGTTTGTCTGGTACGAGCAGCGACAGGACTGCCCGGTTCTCAACATGCAGCTCTTCTTCAAGAGCCGTATCTTTGCCTTCTCAAATATTGCCGCTCTTATCAACTATTCCGCTACCTACGCGATCGCCTTCCTGCTCAGCCTCGACCTCCAGTACACCAAGGGTTTCTCGGCGGAGCATGCAGGTTTTATCATCATTGCTACCCCGGTTATCCAGGTGCTCGTTTCACCGTTTGCCGGCCGGCTCTCGGACCGGTACGATTCCCAGATCATCTCGTCGGTCGGAATGGGGTTTACCGCGCTCGGGCTCTTCCTTTTGATATTCTTAAATGAGAGCACCCCGCTCTGGTACATCATCGCCGTGCTCATGATCCTCGGCTTTGGTTTCGGGCTTTTCTCATCGCCGAATACAAACGCGATCATGAGCTCTGTGGAAAAGAAGTATTATGGCGTCGCCTCGGGGATCAACGGGACGATGCGCCTCCTTGGGCAGATGCTCTCAATGGGCATCGGGATGATGCTCTTTGCAATCGTGATTGGTCCGGTGGAGATCACCCCGCAGTACTACCCGCAGTTCACGACCAGCCTGCATTATGCGTTTATTCTCTTCACGATCCTATGTGTGATCGGGATATTTGCCTCCCTTGCCCGGGGGAAGAATAGCGGGCAGACTGAATCTCAGGGATAACCGCAACTACCCTTAAGGGGAACTGATCTGTTGTCGGTGCTCACTTAAAAAAAATTATAAAAAACCGGATGGGTAAAAAACGGGACGGGTTTTTAGGCAGTTTTAATATTTTCCGCCGCCTCAAGCCCGAGTTTCTTTATGGATTCCTCCCGCATCAGGTACTTCTGGATCTTGCCGGAGATATTGATGGGGAAATCGTTGACGAACATGACATACCTCGGGATCTTGAAGTGGGCGATCTTTCCTTTGCAGAAATCCTTTACCTCGTCATCAGTGAGTACCTGGCCGGCCTTCACCTTTACCCAGGCACAGAGCTCCTCGCCATACTTGATATCCGGTACTCCGACAACGTACACATCGGAGATCTTTTCATGGTGGTGCAGAAACTCCTCGATCTCCCGGGGGTAGATGTTCTCACCGCCCCGGATCACCATGTCTTTTAACCGACCAACGACCTTGAAGTAGCCCTCCTCGTCCATGGTGGCGAGATCGCCGGTGTGATTCCAGTGATCCTTGTCGAGGGTCGCGTGCGTGGCGGACGGGTTGTTGTAATAGCACTTCATCACGCAGTAGCCGCGTGCGCAGATCTCCCCAATCTCACCCATCGGGACGATCTTACCGGTCTTCGGGTCGATGATCTTGAGCTCGGTATGGGGAAACGCCTTCCCGATAGTGGTGACCCGGCGCTCGAGCGGGTCTTTTGTCGTGGTCATCGTGACGCCGGGGGAGGTCTCGGTCTGGCCGTACACGATCACGATGTCCCGCATGTTCATCTTCTGGTTGACCTGCTTCATCACTTCTATCGGGCAGGGGGAGCCGGCCATGATACCGGTCCGCAGGGACGTGAGGTTGTATTTGGAGAAGTCGGGGTGGGAGAGTTCAGCGATGAACATCGTTGGAACTCCGTGGACTGCTGTGCAGCGTTCCATCTCGATGGTCTTTAAAACTGCCTCGGCATCGAACGTGGGGCAGGGGAGTACCATCGTTGTACCGTGAGTTGCGGCGGCCATATTGGAGAGGACCATGCCAAAACAGTGGTAGAACGGAACGGGGATGCAGAGCCGGTCTTTCTCGGAAAAGCTCATGCCCTCACCGATGATATAGCCGTTGTTTAAGACGCTGTGGTGGGTGAGGACAACTCCCTTCGGGAACCCGGTCGTACCGCTCGTGTACTGGATGTTGATGGGGTCGTCAAAGGAGAGAGCCTCGCCCCGTTCGATGAGTTCATCCATGTCGATATCTTCTGCCTTTTTGAGGAATTCCTGCCAAGTGAACATGCCATTATACGGGATGTCGCCCATGAAGACGACATTTTTTAAGAAGGGGAACTTCTCGCTTGAAATTTTGCCCGGCTTCTGCTCGTAGGCCTCGGGGCAGGTCTCGTAGAACATCCCGACATAATCTGAGGTCTTGAACCGTCCCTGCAGGATGAGGGTCTGGACTTCCGACTGTTTGAGGGCATACTCGAGTTCGTACGTGCGGTACGCGGGGTTGATGTTGACCATGATCGCCCCGATCTTCGCGGTGGCGAACTGGACAAGCACCCATTCGGCATGGTTCATCGCCCAGATGCCCACCCGGTCGCCCCGTTCCACGCCAAGACCCATGAGCGACCGGCCGATCTCGTTTGCCCTCGCGAGAAACTCCCGGTACGTCCAGCGGATGTTCTGGTGGACGGAGACAAGCGCCTCGTTGTCCGGGTACTTTGCCGCGATATGGTCGATCATCTCACCCATCGTCATCCCCAAAAGAGGGAATTCCGATGTCCCGCATGTATAACTCCCCTTGTCCATCGTAAAATATGGAGTAATGACAGGATATATGACTACTGATTATATGACCGGGGATATCGCGGGGCCACCCGGGCCGCCGGTATACAGGGCCTGCGGATACAACCCATGAGGGAAAACAATTAAATTTCGTCAGCACGATCTTGTACAGTCAGCTGTGGCATATTCACGCTGTATTACGGGCGGGGTTGTGGCCAAGCCCGGAATGGCGACGGGCTCCAGCGGTCTTTGCGTTCTTCGTGCTCGCAGATGATGACAATGGGTCTACTGAGTTAATACGATGATGACCCGTTGGAGCACTGATGCGCATGTCGGAGAGACCCGTCGATCGTGAGTTCAAATCTCACCAACCCCACGTTTTCTAAATGGGAGTTTTCCTGTCCGTAGCGGAGCGTCCCGTTACGATCTCAACGTTTGAGTATTCCTGATTCATCGTCTGGGATGGATACAATCATTTTCCCTCACAGGGACGATGAGTGCCGGTATGCTCCTGATGGAACTCTCGTTACAATATCTGCCAGAATTTTTATCGGCCGGTATACCAATCCACTCTTATGAGTTGCGAACTGCACGTTGTCGACGCCTTCACCGGCCATCCCTTCCGGGGGAACCCGGCCGGGGTCTGCATCCTGGACGGCCCGGCCGATCCCGGGTGGATGCAGCAGGTTGCCGCCGAACTGAACCATGCGGAGACGGCGTTTCTCCACCCCGGATCCGCCGGTACATGGAACCTGCGGTGGTTTACCCCGGTACAGGAGGTTGAACTCTGCGGCCACGCGACGCTTGCTGCGGCATTTGCGCTCTGGGAGACCGGCCGCGAACAGCCCGGGGCGGCAATCTCTTTTGAGACCACGTCCGGGACACTGACCGCCCGGCAGGATGGTAACTGGATCAATCTCGATTTCCCTGCCGAGCCGGCGCATGCGATCCCGCCGGTCCCCGGCCTTGAACGGGCACTCGGGGCAACACCCATTTTTACCGGGAAAAACCGGTTCGACCTGCTCGTGGAGCTCCCGAGTGCTTCGGATGTCTGCGACTGCGAACCCGACATGGCCGCCCTCGCGGGCATTCCCGCACGGGGGATTATTGTTACTGCGGTCTCCGATCTCCCGGACTTCGATTTTGTCTCCCGGTTCTTTGCCCCTTCGGTGGGTGTCCCGGAAGACCCGGTGACCGGTTCTGCGCACTGCTGCCTCGGGCCGTACTGGGGGGAGAAACTCCACAAGACCGGGCTTTCCGGGTTCCAGTGCTCGCTGCGGGGCGGGACGGTCAAAGTCATGCTCAATGGCGACCGGGTAATCCTCGGAGGGCACGCGGTCCGGGTCTTCTCGGGAAAACCCTTTGTGTGAACGCCGGGCGGCCGGGGCGCCCCGCGTAATCTTATCATGGTTGACGGTCACATATGTAACCGGAGATCATCGATTCACATGTATCTTGTCGGAGAAGCACTCATAGGCGATGGCGCGGAACTGGCGCATATCGACCTGTTGATGGGAGATAAGGAAGGTCCTGTCGGTTCAGCATTTGCAAACTCGGTCTCGCAGCTGTCCATGGGGCACACGCCCCTTCTTGCAGTTGTCCGCCCGAACCTGCTCACGAAGCCGGCCACGATCGTTATCCCGAAGGTCACGTTAAAGGACATGACCCAGGTCAACGAGATGTTTGGCCCCGTGCAGGCCGCGGTCGCAAAGGCGGTTGCGGACTGCGTTGAGGAGGAAGCGTTCAAGGGGCTCGACATCGAGGGCATAGTTATCATGGTGTCCGCGTTTGTCCACCCGGACGCAAAGGACTATAACAAGATCTACCGGTACAACTACGGCGCAACGAAGCTTGCCATCCACAGGGCGCTTGACAAGTTCCCGGACGAAAAGACACTCGTGTACGAGAAAGATCGTGCTGCCCACGGTATCATGGGATTCAAAGTTACCCGGCTCTGGGACCCGCCGTACCTCCAGGTCGCGATGGACCTCGTGGACATGGGCAAGGTCGCCCAGGTCTTAAAGGAAGTGCCGCAGAACGACCACGTGCTCATCGAGGCGGGAACCCCGCTCATCAAGAAGTTCGGCCTCGGCGTCATCGGTGAGATCCGCAAGCTCAGGCCCAACGCGTTCATCATCGCGGACATGAAGATCCTCGACACCGGCAACCTCGAAGCCCGGATGGCCGCCGACGCGACCGCCGATGCAGTGGTCGTCTCGGGACTTGCCCCGACTTCGACCATCGAGAAGGCAATTGCGGAAGCCCGAAAGGTCGGCATCTACTCGATCATCGATATGCTGAACGTGCAGAACCCGGCAAAGCTCATCGAGAAGCTCAAAGTGAAGCCTGACATCGTCGAGCTCCACCGTGCAATCGACACCGAAGAGACCGCCCATGCGTGGGGAGACATCCCGGCGATGAAGAAGGCAGCAGGTGGAAAACTCCTCTGCGCAACCGCCGGCGGTATCCGTGTTGAAGTCGTAAAAGACGCCCTCAAGGCAGGCGCAGATATTCTCGTTGTCGGCCGTGGTATCACCGCGAGCAAGGACATCGAGCACGCAACCGATGAGTTCCTTGACCAGCTCAACCGGGAAGAGATCGACCAGTTCAGGGTCATGACTGATTTCTAAAATACTTTTTTTGAAGCATTCTCCCGGGCTATCTTTATTTGGCCTGTCAACCAGACTTTTAAAACCGTGACAATTATTCCGGGTTGGTTCAAAAACGAACTCAGGGTAACAAAAATTATCCGATGAAATTATGTTGCCCCGAAATTTTTTAGTGCGATCTTACCGGAGGATATACTCTCTCTAATGTGTATAACGGAGTATGGTTATCGTATTTAAAAGAATTTTGACCAAAAAAGTGAATTATTTTGATGATATATCCTGAGTTTTTCCTTCCATTCGTATGTGACCCGACAGTTCAATTTTATTGGGCTCTGGCTTTGATGCGTCTTTAGATTTTTTAATAAAAATTGTACGTTTCAATCGGCGCAAATTGGAGGGATATATAGTGAATAATTTGTTTTCATGAACCTTTTCCGGTGTCCAAAACCATGAATAATTAAAATTTCGCGGGATTTGTATTTCAGATTCTGCTTTTATATAGATTGGTGCAGTTAAACTGTCAGAAAGATACAGTACGGCGTCATCTTTGTGAAACGAGATACTGTTGGACGACGATATTTTCTTTCCCTCGTTATCATTTCTGACAGATCCTCCTGTATTTGTCAGAGTAAATCGTATGGATCCGCCACATTCACAGGTGATTCTATCAACTGACCAGTCACCGGTGTAACTTTCACCGCTTTTGTCATCTGTTTGGATTTTCTTATCCAAAATGATCTTTTTATAAGATTTTCCTGCTTTCTCTCCCAGATTCTGGTCGACCACCAAAAATAATATGCCAATGATAAGGGTTGTAATAACACCGATAATAGCAATTGCCGGCCAATATCCCGATGCCACGAAAAACCCCAATGAACAGGTTATCCAGATGAAAATGACATAGAGTGCAGGAACGATATTGAACATTTGCTGGGTGTAATACCAGTCCGCAAGTACTTCTGATAACTTGATGTTCAGAATTGGTTCAAGAATTTTCACTCTTCCTGCGGCAGCCTTTTGGTAAAATCGATAGTTGCGATCAAAGAGATACACGGCAATGAGAAGAACACACGTCAAAATGATAAGGATTGCACTTGCCGATTGATCCATTTTCAGCATAGCCGTAATGGCGGTAGTGGATAATAACGCTGCAACCAGGGAAAAACCATATTTTCGCAAATCGTGTATTTTGTCCTCATACCACATAATGAGTGATCGAGCTGATGTCCATTCCTGGAATGCATTTCCCGTGTCATCTGATGAATCAGCCATAGGAATCAATCGAGAATATATCTTAAACTCACTTAAATTTATCCATATTTATATACTAAAATCCATGATGTATCCTCAACATCTTCACCCTTACGTTTTGATGACTGTAAAAATTCGGAAGCATGGTCTGACGAGACACCTCATTGGTTACCGTGGCAAACACACATCTCGTGCAAACTGCCGGTGACATCCGGGTTGAAGTCGTAAAGGACGCTTTAAAGGCAGGCGCAGATATCCTCGTGGTCGGCCGTGGTATCACCACGAGCAAGGACATCGAGTATGCAACCGATGAGTTCCTTGATCAGCTCAACCGGGAAGAGATCGACCAGTTCAGGGTTCAGTACTTCTCTATTTTCAAGTTAAATGAACAACCACCAAAAATTCGTATAAGCCAGATCTGGAACCGGAAGTATCCTTTTTTGACAGCTACCCCTCACCCCCGGGCCACAAGAGGGGGGTAGGGGTATCATGCTTTAAAAAAATCGGTCGGGGTGGGGGGGTACCTCCCGTTTTTGGGAGCGGGGGGTGCCACCTTGGGCTGGCAGGAGGGGGTACCCCCAATGGACCGAGAATCGCTTCGGCAAGTCCTATTAAAAAATTCTGATATTTGCAAAGGAAAATTTAGAGAAGTACTGGGGTTATGACGGATTTCTAAAATACTTTTTTTGAAGCATTCCCCTGGGTTCTTTTGTATTCGGCGTGTTCTATTTTCCAGAATCCTCACGGGACAGGGTGATTCAAGACTGGTTCAAAAATGAACCCCTTGGAACAAAATTGAACCAATTATACTGTTGCATCGTCTGATAATGCCGACCGCCGGGCAACGGGAAAAAGAGTGGCACCCGTTCACGCAATCGACAAGCGGTTCAGAGCCGGTCTCTCATGTGCGGGGGCACGCGACAGTTCCTGTACCCGGATCAAAAACCATCTCTTCTCAGCGTTTGGAAGGGTTTTAAATCCATTCTGGGTTGGTTGTTCAGACACTTGTATGGTCATAAGGGAATTCTCCTGCCCCTATCCTGTGGGCCTTATATCGTCATTGATTTCCCCGGGTTATAAACGGCAGGAACTTGGAAAAAAGCAAGGGGAAATTTTCCAGGTTTGCCCGGGAAAAGAGAGAAAATATCGTATGAGGTTTCAAACAAACCGGTAACTCCCGGTGAGAGAACTCCTCTCGCGTGACTGCCGGTGGCAGACCAACGAACACCCTGACCTTACGTACGATCTCTTCATCATCAAACCGGATGCTGCCTGCATCGTGGTCCGGCAGACCCGGTACCGGATCGACCCAGACGATCTATGAAGTTCTCCTGCCGGACGATCTTCGCGAGGTCCGTGAGTTGCCGTTCCCGCCATGGATCCTACGGGAGCTCTGGCTCCGCACTCAGCACGAGCGGGCCTGGCGGCGGCTCCGGGTCTGTGACCAATCAGTGCTGGAGATCGAAGGGTGGGGGCCGGATAATTACACAAACCCGCACACCCGGTAGTTGTGCTTTTCGTCCCCCCCGGGCAGGATGCTCCCTTTAAAAAAAACCGATCGAAACACTCGCAGCAAAAGATAGTATAAGCCTCTTTGGAACCGAGTATATCCGGGAGCTCTACTTATGGGAAACGACGTAACGTTCGATGAGATCCAGTCGAAAACCCGGGCATTGATGCCTGATGTCGTGGAAAAACTCAAAAGTCTTATCAGGTATCCTTCTGTGGCCTTTCCCGGTTATCCCTCTGAACCTGTCAATGCGATGGCGGATGCAACGGCTGCTCTGCTCAAAGAGTACGGGCTGCAGGACATCTGCCTCATTGATATCCCCGGGGGATACCCGGCCGTATACGGGGAGATCCCGGCTCCTCCGGGTATGCCGACCGTCATGATGTACGCCCATTACGATGTTCAGCCTGCACGAAGAGAAGACGGCTGGGAGACCGATCCCTGGACGCCGGTGGAGAAAGACGGGCGCATTTACGGGCGCGGAGCCGCCGATGACAAATCGGGAATTGTGATCACCGCAGCCTCCCTTGCGATCTTTGAAGGGAAACCTCCCGTGGGCGTGAAGGTGCTCATCGAGGGTGAAGAGGAGACAAACAGCCATCTTGACGCGTTTGTCACCGCACACCCGGACCTCTTCAAGTGCGATCTCTTTATCATTGCTGATATGGGTAACATCTCTGTGGGAATCCCGGCGCTCACCACCTCCCTGCGGGGAGAGGTTTCCTGTATTCTCGAAGTTCAAACGCTCGATCATACGGTACATTCGGGAACGTTCGGAGGTGCGGCACCCGATGCTCTGGTCTCCCTGATAAGGATGCTCGCCACGCTTCATGATGCAAATGGCAACGTGGCAGTTCAGGGGCTTTTGTCATATTCCCATAAGACCATGGAGTACCCGGAGGAACTCTACCGCGAAAGTGCCGGGCTGCTTGAAGGTGTGGATCTTATCGGCACCGGACCACTTAGTTCTCGTCTCTGGTCCAAACCTTCCGTGACGGTAATCGGTATTGATGCTCCCTCCATCAGCGCTTCCGCGAATATCCTGATCCCCCGGGCATCCGCAAAGATCAGCATGCGTATCTCCCCGGATGCGGATCCTCATCGAGAGCTGCAGATCCTTATGGATCATCTCCGTGCCGTCGCACCCTGGAACGTCCATGTTGAGGTGAGGGAAGTGAGTATTTCTTCAGGATTCATCTGCCTGACTGACGGTTCCGGGTTTATGGCAGCCAGCCAGGCACTGGAAACTGCCTTTAAAAAGCCGGTTATGGAGAAGGGAACCGGTGGTTCGATCCCCTTGTTAAGAGTGCTCCACAATGCCGTGCCAGACGCTGAGTTTATCCTGTGGGGAGCGGAGGACGCCTCAAGTTCGCGTATCCACGGGACCAATGAAAATGTGGATATTAGTGAGGTGGAGCGGTGCATTGTGGCGCAAAGTCTGTTTCTTCACCTTTTGAGAAACACGCGGTGAAACGCATAATGAAAATGCCAAAACGATGCTCTTTGCAGGTATTGTGATGGAACGGCCGGGGATTGAAGAGATACAGTACTTCTCTGAATTTTCCTTTGCAAACATCAGAATTTTAATAGGACTTGCCGAAGCGATTCCCGGTCCCTTGGGGGTACCCCCTCCTGCCAGCCCGGAGTGGCACCCCCCACTCCCAAAAAGGAGAGGTACCCCGACCCCCCGACCAATTTTTTTAAAGCATGATACCCCCACCCCCCTGTCCGGGCATAAGTGGGGCCCTACCCCCCCTTTTCCGGCATTTCCAAAACCTGTGATTCGTGTGGAGTTATCGTCTGAAGGTATATTTTGCCAGCCGATGGCTTAGTGGGGGTAGGGGCCTCTTTTCCTGCAAAGGGGGTACCCCCCGCTCCCAAAAAGGAGAGGCCCCCCCACACCCCGACCGATTTTTTAAAAGCATGATACCCCCACACCCCTCTTGTGGCCCGGGGGTGGGGGTGGCTGTCAAAAAAGATACTTCCGCTTCCAGATCTGGCTTATACGAATTTTTGGTGGTTGTTCATTCAACTTGAAAATAGAGAAGTACTGATATCTATTCTTTCGATCGGCATTTTCGGCAGGCACCGGTAAGCGTTGTGCAGGAATAACCCGCCGGACAAGAATGCTGTCAGGTGGCACGTACCAGGTTCACGGACCGTGACCCTGCACATTTCTTCTTTTATAAAATCACGCGTTTTGTCTGCGCCGCAAGGGACGTCCCATTTTGGTGCGGCGGAACTCCCCACTCGCGGGGGTATGAGGCATCAATCCCATCATCATAACTGCCAGCGTCAGCAGTTAGAAAACTTCCGGAAAAATTATCGGTACTCAAAAAAGGTGGAGGAATCCCTGCAGGAACGCACAAGACTATTACAGGCTGCACAAAAGAATACTCTGTGAGGAACCCCCCATGACCGATACCGGACGTGAAGACTTAAAAGAAAAAGTGCTCAACGTAAACGACCTTATCGCGTACCAGCCCGGCACCGTTGCGAGCCGGATGGTAGTCTTTAAAAAAGCCGGCACCATCACAGTCTTCTCCTTTGACGCAGGAGAAGGTCTCTCCGAACACACCGCCCCCTACGACGCGGTGCTCATGGTGACCGATGGCTGTGCCGAGGTTCAGATTGACAAAAAGCCTTTCACGGTCGGGGCTGGCGAGATGATCATTATGCCGGCGAACAAACCCCACGCGGTCTTTGCGCACGAACGGTTCCGGATGATCCTCACGATGATCCGCGAGTGAACCCGGTCACGGGGAGGTGCCCGGGATACCTGCCGAGCCCGGCCCCGGCAATTTTCCCGTCCGGATTCGTACAAGGGCACGGCAAACCCCCTCAAGAGAGCTATGCCATTGGAATTAAGATGAGGGAAACAGGTCCGGGCAACCCGTTTATTTCTCTCATTTTTTATGAAATGGTATTTATTCTGGTTATTTTATGTTTACTTTAACGGATGTGCTCAATAATAAAGATTTAAATAATACTATGTGGAAATAGTGGCATATTCAATATATAACCCAGTAAAATGTGTGGTGAACAACGAATGGAAGAAGATTTTTCAAAAATTCAGAGACGGGCAGATGCATTATTCCACAACAGTCCCTACCCGACCATTCTCTGGAACACCAGTCTGAAAGTTGAAGATGCAAATGCTGCATTGCTTACCCTGACCGGGTATGATCGTGACCGTGTCCTGTCGATGACCGTTAAGGATTTCAACGTAGTATCCTCGTCAGGCGAAGGATTTGAAGAGGCAAAAAAGTTCAAGCACGGTGTCACCGGGGAGACAACATTCAATTTCCCCTCCGGGAAAAAAATTGTCGTCCGGCATGTCATCCCCCTGCTTGACCAGAAAGGGGCAGTCGAGAATTTCCTCACCATCTACCAGGATGTAACAGAGGAACGGCATAAAATAGAAACGATCCAGAAAAAGGAGGCAACGTCAAAGAAGGTCTATGCATATATGCAAAACGAGGTAGACCAACTCGCGATAGCCTATGGAAACGCCGCAAATGGAGACCTGACGGTTCATTATGACCTCTCTACCCCGGATGAGGATACCCAGGCAATATATACCATAACAAAAAAATTGCAGGACTCGGTAAGAGGTATTATCAAGAGTCTGCGGCTCAGTATCGGGGATGTGGATACCCGGATGCAGAATATGACATCCACGTCGAAGAACGCAAGCCAGAGTATTGAAGAGGCATCAAAAGGCGTCCACCAGATCGCTGTCAATACGGCCGGGGTCAGCGAAAATACCGTAAAGATTGCCCAGGGATTCGATCAGATAAACAAGGCCATGCAG
>Ga0172381_10000525_pt1 | contig 46286 bp, 50 predicted proteins | sample Leawel6488metaG_FD_119754 | JGI IMG/M metagenome (GOLD analysis project Ga0172381, IMG submission 119754) | Leachate microbial communities from a municipal landfill in Southern Ontario, Canada - Leachate well 64-88 metaG | ecosystem: Engineered > Solid waste > Landfill > Unclassified | place... | reverse complement strand
TATTGTTCCGCACCAAAGGCACGGATCGAATAACCGGAAACTCCCGAACGAATAACCCAACACAGAATAACCGGAAACTCCCGAACGAATAACCCAACACAGAATAACCGGAAACTCCCGATCGCAGACCACCACCCAACATCAGCATAACCAGCAATAAACAAAATTCCGGAAGGATAAACACAAAGAATAACCGGAAACTCCCGATCGCAGATACATCCCCCGCGTGAGCGGGATATACCCTGAGCGGTATAAACTGAGCGATATAAACTGAGCGGGATATACCCTGAGCGGTATAAACTGAGCGATATATCCAGCAAAAACAAAAAGGTCTTTCGATTCCAATTTCGAAAGACCCCTCCCGTCATCCCTATAAACTGGCAGGAAAATATGGTATATCTTTCTATTTCTCTCCCCCATACAGAGCATCGCAGCAATTGCAACGGTAACTATTCTTTTCATATTCTGTGAAAACATTGCATCCGCATTGACACTTGAAGTATGCTTTGGTACCGGTTACCAGCAACATTTTCTGCCTGGGAGTAAACTTCTCGACTTTTTCCAGCACGATCTTCCAGCGATATGTATTCCCGTTATCCCCGAGGGCAATCGCAAATTGCACAAGCTGTTCGATTGTCAGGTTTTCTTTGCATTGCAATACACGGGTGACAAAGGCTCTGTTTGTATGCATCCGTTTTGCAAGACCGGTACGAGACATTTTCTCCGATTGCATTTTCTCGACAATACATTCGGCAACCTCTATCAGAATACCGGTTTTCTCGTATTCCGGTGTATTTTCCTGTTCCTTCAACATTTCGGACAACATTTGTTTCCTCCTGTATTTTTCGTTAAGATTTACAAAAGTTTCCGTTCTTTGCACAGATCGTATGCTTTCTGCAAACACTTCATGCACAGTTTTGCCGTTGCGGTATCATATCCAGCTTCTTCGCCAACAATAACAATTGCATCGGCATATTCCGAACATTCATCGCAAAACGAAGCTGTCCAGCAATTATTCCCGATTATGTTTGCAACATCTTCTTCCGTTGCCGTTTCCACATCCAGAGCTTCCAGCTTTTTGAGGATTTTCGAATGTGTTTTGTTTCCGTATAGCCTCTTCCAGGCGGAAGCAACATTTCGAATCTTGTCCCGCGTTGTCACAATTTTCATTTGCATATCCTTTCGGAAATTCCATCGTTAAGTTTGGATTTATTCTATTCACTAGAATAATTTCATCGTTAAGTTCGGAAAAAATACGGGGATTGCCTTCGTTCTCCGAACACAATCCCCGCAAATCAACTTACATTTCAACATCCGCAAAACGGATGCATACAAGAACCGGCAATGGATCGTACATCGTACAATTGCGCAACAGCTTCCCCATTATCATCCAGATACACAGTGTACCATTCTTTCTTCCCCGGAACATATGCCGGAATCTTCAGTTCTTTTGCGATGTATGCAATGTCGCGAACGGATGTTTTCGGAAGAACAAACGATTCTCCGAAATTTTGTTCTGCATATTCGTATCCGAGTTCGACGACATTTTCCGTACCGTCTTGCAACTTGTACAGCAGGCACATCGTCCAGGTTGTTTGCAGTTTGCCGGGAAATCCTTTTGTATGCCGCAATTCCAGGCGGGGATGCGGGAGAATCCGCTTGTCGATTTCCGGAGGGAGCGGTTTCGGAATTGTCCACCCTCCGATTATTGCGCCATCGGGAGTTATCGCGAAATTCGATTTAACAATGACGAATTTCCCGCAAGATTCCTTTGTTCTTTCGAGTTCTTTTTCGAGTTGTTCGATCTTTTCGAGGAGGATATTTTCCAACATTGTACTCATATTTTCCCTTTCAGCGAAGATTGTTGCAAATGTTGTCTTTCGTATCCAGAGAGGTGTACAGACTCGTTTTCGGATTCCCATTTTCCATATACACAGAAAAGACCCTCCCATTCCAGAGGACGAATGCAGGCATCCGCAATTCCTGTGCATCGTGCGCGATATGTATTCCGACATCGTACGGAAGCGAGAATTCGTACAATGCTGTACCCGGTTTTGTTTGGTGTACTTCATGAAATGCCGTCAGATGAACGAGATTGATTTCTTTTGCGCAATTCCGATAAAGCAGGAAATACGCCCAGGCATACGTCACTTTATCCAATTGCACCCAACGCATTTCCAGACGGGGAAGAGGGAGCATCGTCCCCCATTGTTCGAAGGTCGGAACCGGCAGGAATTCTTCCGGTTGATCCTTCGAATACTGTTCGAAAGAAAATCCGGAATCTTCCGGGGAAACCGTCTCGGAAGATTCCTTTGTTCTTTCGAGTTCTTTTTCGAGTTGTTCGATCTTTTCGAGGAGAATCTTTTCTGTTCGACTATCCATTTTTCTTCCTCGCCCACCAGCAGACGCCACCGCATTTCTCTTCGAAATACTTCTCGATGGCTTCGTCGGGGATACTCCCATCCGTGAAGATGACATGTTCGATCGGTGTGTCTTTGCTCATGCGGAATTCAACAGTACACGATTTCCCATTGCTCACGACAAGACACCCATGAATCATCATTGCGTTTGCACAGGCTTGTGCCTGTTCCTGTCCGTCGCACTCAAGCAGGAGAGTTCCGTACGGTTCGATATCTCCGAGGACAAACAAGCGGTCGCATTTCTTTTCCAGTTCCTTCCAGGCGGATGCGAATTGCAGAAGAACTTCCCTGGACACATTCAAGTCCAGATTCGCAACATAACGGCTCATCATGTCAGCATCCAGGGAATTTTTGCTCATCAACAAAGCATTCTCCCGGCGTTTCTGTCCCCATTTCTGTGCGAATTGTCGAACGGATTCCGCTTCGTCCTTGTCTGCCAATGTTGACGCCAGATTCAACAGGAATTCCGGAGTCAATACTTTCGGCAATTCCTTCGAAACCTTTTCTGCTCTTTCCTGCTCCCAGGAATTTGCGCAACCCAACAATGTATTCATCGTTTCCAACGTGTTAGAGCTACGAGCGATTTCCCGCAGGAAATTCGGTGTCAGTTTGCGAGGATGCAATTCGAATCCGGGAGGAAGGGCGAAACCGGCTTCGATACGACGCAAGCCTTGTTGTATCTGTGCATCAGACATGTCTCCCGGCACACTGTATGCATTTCCATCAATATCAGTAACAATTCTTCTTTCCATTTTTGCTCCTGTATTTTTCGATTTATTCGACAGAAAAATTCTATTCACTAGAAACTTTTCGTTTTATTCGAGGAAAAAATGGGATTGTTTATATCTTCCAATTCTTCCAATTTATCTTCGTCAACTTCCACGATCTTATAGTCGTCGGACTTCCACCCATAACCGTCTATTTGCGACAATGGACACCAAGTTGAATCTGGCCAGATACATACTTTCATTTTGTTCATTATCCTAGTAAAACTCTTCCGGAATTTTTCCCTGTCATTTCCTCGAAATCTTGCAGCATTGTTTCCGTTATCGAAGTCATAATTCCCAAGTTTCCTCGGAATTCTTCGATGTTGACCCTGCGTGCCAGTTTCAACAGTTTCATGTCCGGTCCGTACGCACCAACAACAATTTCTATCCATTCAGCTTTCATTTTTATCCTTTCTTTGTGTGCTTTTCACACATGCAATCAAACGCTCCTTAGCTATTATAACATATTCTGGCTCTTTGTCAATGCCAATAAACGAAAATCCTTCCAGGATTGCAGCTTTTCCTGTGCTTCCGCTTCCCATGAACGGATCGAGTACGGTTCCGCCTTTCGGCGTTATCAACCGACAGAGGAAACGCATCAGTTCTGTGCTCTTGACAGTCGGATGCCTATTGTTTCCGCCTCTGTCCTTCTGCGATGCCTTTTTGCAATATATCGCTTTTTGTATCTCTTCGATTTCCGCAGGATCGTCCGGAGGCAACGAATTGAAGAAGCGGGAAGCCGACCCTTCGTTGGCAGCACGAAACGCCAGGGTGACTTCCTTACCGTCCCGGCTTCCCGGAGCATTCCGAAGGATCGTGTTCTTCGTCAGAGAGGTTGTCGGAGTCCCTTTCTTCCCACCGGTCTTGGAATACGGAAAGAGTGCTTCCACCTCCGGTGTTCCATCATGTGTCAAATTCGCAGGCCATCTCCCGTCCGGAGCAGACGGAATCCCGGCATTCTTCAGACCGGTACTGAATACCTTTCCGGTTCGGTCACTTGTTTTCCCGTTCCATCCGCCCCCTTCACCTTCAACACGACAATCTTCGATATTTATTCCACCGGTTCCGTATTTCAAAACATTGCTGGCAACATTGTTTGTTTCGATGGGTTTCCGGCAAAGAATCCAATGTTCTGTTGCCGGTTTCAGCGCAGTACCCCAACCATCGTATTGTTGCGCTTCGGGGGACGCGGGCGCGGTAATCGGAATTGTGTCACGAACTTCATGCGTTGCATAATTAGCAGTAGCAGAACTAACAGAATGAGCACCACCACCTTTTATCCTTGCGGTACCCGTGAGTTTTTGTGTTCTGATTGGTTTTCGGATGCATCCCAATTCTTTGTCAATGGCCTTGCTTCTTAGCGTATCGACCGTGAATGAAATTAGGCTTTCCGCTGTGGATTCCGTAATAGTGGCACTGATGGCAGACGCACAGGCCGTTTGCCGTGTCGTGTCGAAGCTCTGGAAAGTCTTTGATTGGCTTAACGTGATGAGCTTCAAGTCGGCGGTTAGTGCCACACATAGCGCACTTATATCCGCCTGCCTTGAGGACGGCTTGCTTCCAAGCCAAATCCTCAGGGCTTCGGCGGCCTTGAGTTTGTCCGTCGTGCTTTCGCCTTGCCAGCCCCATGCACTTTGTAGAGCAAAAGAATCCAGCATGTACGTTGCTGCGGGGCTTGCGGGTAGGCTTGCCGCACTGGTCGCAAGGCTTCTCGATTCCGCAATGCTGCTTTCGGCAGGCGATTGAGCAGAATTGCAAGTCGCCCCGCTTGTGCGATGGGCTTCGGTCAAACTCAACTCCGCAACCAGCGCAACGGCATCGTTGCTTTCTGGATTGGCTTGCAGCAGAACACTCGCGGGAACAGAACCGCTTTCGGGCGTATTCGTTCCAGTTGCGGTTTCGCTCTTTGCGAATGACAGCCCCGCACCGCTCACAGTTCTTGAGTATTCTTTCCATGCCGCCAATATAGCAGACTGGTCGGCGTTGTCAAGTGCTTTGCATACGTCAAGCCACCTTTTCTTTTCCGCTGCGTCCAAACTCTTCCCGACATCTAAACTTTTGGGGAACCCGCTCCCGAAAATATGTACAATTACGTCACGGATTTCGAATCCGGCATCGTCGATTGCATCCATCGTCCAATGCGCGGTACGGGGGATAGCCCATACCAGCGCATGACCTCCCGGTTTCAACACACGTAGGCATTCCTGCATCACAGAAGCTAGCCACGCTATCCATTGCTTCTTTCCACCCTTGTCACCATCCCAGGCTTTCCCCAGGAAGGAAATCCCCGCAGGAGGATCGGTTACAACGGAATCAACCGAGTTATCCGCCAATTCTTTCATCCGTTCAATGCAATCTCCCTGCATTATTTTGATTTTCATCTTGTTCCGCCTTCAATTGTGTTGTGTTTTCCCGTATGAACAATATCACATAGTCAATCACTATATTACACAATTTCGACGAAACATTCATTATTTTTTCTATCAAACATATCAACAAAACCACCGGCCACAACATTACAAATTGGGTTGACTGCGCACGAACTTTGGATATCATTTCCGGATCGGTTGCCATGGAAAGCAGCCAACCAGTAACGATACATCCAATGAGTACATACGCAACAAAAAATAAAAATCTGTTTGTATAATTCATTGTTCGCCCACCATCAAGTATCGAATCAGTTTCCGAACATACCGGTTAGCTTCCGGTTCGTCAAAATGACTCAGGGTTCCGGGGATAACCCCCTCCCGCATCAGAACTTCGTACACCCGCCATTCCCAATCAGAATATCCAAATGGACGTTTGCTGTTGAAGGAATCATCATCTTCCCACAAGCGTTCCAGGAGTTGGCAAAGATATTCCCTTACGGTGATATCCTCCTTTTCGGAATGATAAAACTTTCCACGAACATTCAATGCTTTTTCGTATTCATCATTTTTGCGTTTCAGAGAATACACGACATTATCTATCAAAACATTCTTTACAATCATTTTTTATTCTCCAACAATTTCATATCCCGACAAACACCGAACATCGCCAAACTTCGCATGTCTGCATGTTCCCATCAAACATCCAGGAACATGTTCATGTGGTCCATGGTGGTCACACAAATCATGTTGGCATACGAAGTAATTTTCGCATCGAACAACTTTCGGTCGTTCCCTCCACCCGACCTGGATGCAGACTGCACGTCCATCCTGAGCATAGGAACAGTAATGTACACAGCGTTCCGTGAAGGTATGTGGCTTCTTGTGTGGACATTCGTATTCATCGTGGTTGCACGTATTGGCCGATAGACATTGGAACAGGGGAATTGCGTTCGGTCCCCAGGGTGGAGTTTCTAACAACTTGAAATCTTTGTGGAAAATTATTTTCATCTTTCTTTTGACCATTCAACAATGAAATTTCGGAATTCGATGTATGCAAACATGGCAAAAAGCAAGTCGGCACACAACATAAATGCCCCAATGACGGATATGCTGGGAAAATTGGCGAAATATGCAAGTATCATCATCGCAATCGAAATGAACCCCCATGCAAATGACAAAATGGCATCGAGAATAAATGGAACATATTTCTTGTATTGCTTCATAACATTTCCTTTCAACAATCAACGGAACGAGGTCGAGCAATTGGGCTTTCTTGCAACTCCTTTTTCAATTTTTTGTTTTTCTTTTTCAATTTCTGGATCTTCTGATACAACAATACATTTCTGTCGCCGAGAGAGATAATTTTTTCTCTGTAACGTTCAAGCTGGATTTTCAAGGCATCCCGTTGTTTGAAAAGACACTCAGAACAAATGATTTCTCCATTCCGGGAGTCCAGAATGTCATGGTCGCCACAAACACTACATTTATGCAAAGGATTATTCATCTTTGATTCCTATCCTTCAAACCGATTATCTTCAAGTTCTTCATTCAACCTGACAACTTCTTTTCTCAATTTCAATCTTTGAAATTTCAATTCTTTGATTTGTTCGCGCAATTCCAGGATGGTCTTGGCGAATTCGGCTGTCTGTGCCAACAGTTTGTTATGATCTTCGCGCCGATCCTCGATGGTAACGCGATATTTCTGAGTGAGTTCCAACAAGGTATCTCGTTCGGAGAAAAGGCAGTCGGCACAAACATAACTGTCTGCCTTTGGATCACGAATCATTCCACATCTACGCGAACCACAATTATAGCATTTTGTAGCTTCAATCATGTTATTTCTCAACTTTCACACATCTGCAACTTAAACGAGGATTGAAACAATTCGATGTTTCCAGGTGTTTTTCCCTGTGCCCACAATGCTTAATTTTGCAATTTGGATTATCGCATTGTACCCATCTTTCTTCGACGGCATTCCTGCAAAATTCAATGCATTTACACACATCTTGGATATTGATATTTCCGAGAACATATCCACTACAGAATCCATTTAATACCGCACTATAATGTGTTTTATCCAAACGTTCAATGGCTTCTTTTTCTGTAACTTTCATGCGTCACACTCCGAAAGTAAACGACATTCGGCACACAACCAATGCGGCGTGAAGTCGCCCTGAATTTCCATAGCTGCCGGATCAGCATCGAATACAACATTTTCGGTGTTGCCGCAACGAATACAAGGTTTCGGGTTTTTTGCTTCTTTGTTCAGAAAAAAAGCACTTAGCAATGCTGCAAGTTCGGTATCAAAATGTGGGAAGCGATAAAATCCATTAGGACCAACGACATAGAATCTTCCGGAATCATATTTCACAGAAAACATTTTCATGTGTCAAATTTCCCTCAATGAAGCTTTTCTGCATTTGCCACACATCCATACTTCGGTCTTGTCACCACGAATTTCTTCCCGGTAAGGGTTGGTGTCGAAGGTGACATCTTCGGTACTTCCACAGTCACGGCAGGGTTGGGCATACGCCAAACGATTCAGACGCAATGCTTCTTCGGCAGCATCTTCTTCTTCCTCGAAAGACTCTCCGATGCCGTTGTCTGGCCCAATCACATACCACCGACCTTTGCACAGTTCAATCGTATATTTTTCAATCATGTTTTTGTTCCTTTTTCTTTTTTCGATCAAAGAACGAAATTTTACATTCAACATCGCAAAAGGGACAATATTTTTTTATTTCTTCCTCCGCTGCACGATAAAATACTTTCTGGCAATTCGTGCAGAATACTCGATACACCAACACGACACTCAGTTCTGGTAACGTTTCCAAGCTAGTCTACTCCCTTTGCATGTTTGTACTTTTTCGACGAACCCGCATTCCTCCAGTTCCACCATCTTCCGGTTGGCATACCTTGGCTTGATTCCAAGGTATGCCGCTATGTCCTGGTTCGATATGATGCCGTCCGGAGAAGCGTCCAGGATCGGGATGACGGTTGTTTCGAAAAATGTCTTTGCCGCTTTGTACAACCGGTCACCCCGAATTCGGACTTCTTCGATCCAAGCAGTCTTGGGAATAGCGTATCTAGGCATTGAAAACAACCGGCTCCCGTTTGTACCGTTCGAACATCGCCGAGAGACGCTTTTGTGTCGCCTTGTCAAAAGTCGCCAACCACCGGCGACGTTGCGCACGATTCATGGAATACATCGTCTCCATTGCTTCCTTCGCTGTCAGAACAATTTTCCCTGTTTCTTTTGCCGGAATTTCTTTCTTTGTTTCTTCTGCTGGGGGAACGATTTTCAATTCTTCCATTGCATTTTCCTTTACGAAATGATGATTTTCATTTTGAAAACTTCGACGGTAAACGTTTTGCGCTTCGGCCCAAACACGTCATTCAGAACGGTCTTGGCGACCCGGATATGCCCATCAGCATCAACCTTGCAATTGTAGTCCACGTTCTTCTTCACCATCCGGATTTCGATAATATTCGGGTCGCCCACGAAACGGAATTGTAGCACATTACCAGCAGAAAAGCCAGCAGAACTCATAATTTCTTTATTCAGGAGAATCCGGTCCTTTGAAATGCGTTTCACCTTGTATTTCGTCGTTTCTGTGGGTTTGTTGACCTTCTTCGTTTTCTTGACAGCCGCCGCAACTTCCTCGGGTTTGGCCGGGGTTGTGTATGTTCCTTCCTCCCAGATGCGCTTCCGCTCATTCTCAGACATATTGGTAATGTCTCGGACAACCACGTATTTGCAACAGCGCATTTTGCTTTGGTTGTAATCAGTCGGCACCGAAACAACATCCACAGGATTGATTTTGACTTCAACGGTCCTGGCTCCGGTGAAATCCGCCACATACGACCACCCAGCCGCGTGCAACCCGGAGGCACAGGTTACCTTCCTGTCAAGAACAACCGATTTGCGGTCCATCGTAACAGTCTTTCCGGGAGAATTGTCGATGCGTCCGGTGTGACAATCGGTGTAATTTGCATTGACCTTTTTGTATGCGATGAAATCCCCGTCATCACACAAGATGAAATGATTTGCTTCCAAGAATGCATACAAATCGTCAATACTTTCAAGGTTTGGATTATTCTTCATCTTTTCCCAGAAATTGAGAATGGAATCAATGGGAAGTTTTTGATCGAGAAGTTTGCCAATCTTTTCGCGCATGAATTTCGGAAGATCATCGTATTTTCCGATGGAACTTGTGAGTTGTTGTTTGAGTTTCGTGAGGGGGGTAAGAAGATTTTTCAGCCGCGTAACCGTCTTGCCATCTTCGGCACCAGACAGAACAATTTCGCGAATTCTTCCGAAATTCTTGTGATCGGATGTAATCATTTGCGTATCGGTATCGGAAAAGATGATTGTAATGTTCTTTGGGGTAATGATGTAGTTCATTGTAAACTCCTTAACACAAGTTGTTTTTCTGCATGTAGGGGAACAGAATGTCGTAGGCTTGGTCGGCTGCACTTCCTTCGAACGTATTAACGCAAAGATAGATGAATTCCCAGACTGCGGAATTCTTCTCCAATGTTTTGATACCGCGCATCAAACGCAGGATAGTCTTTTTCATTTTTTTCGACAAAATGCTGGTATTTCTACGATACAATCCAATGATGCTATTTATGGAACTTGGACGCTCTTCGACCTTATCCAAATATAACGATTTAGATAAGTTTCCAATCAGACCTTTCATTTTGTGGTCGTCGGGAATCATATCGACGATTCGAATACATCTCCGATAGGTTGACATACTTGTGTTGCGAGAAACGATATCCCTGGCCATCTGCACATGATAAATTGTTTCTATCAACGGAAAAATGACTGCACTCATGAAATTTTCCACTGGTCCATACGCTTTTGTATAACGTTCTATCTCGGTTCGGTTTCCACAAATAACTATTTTATTTTTCATGTCGATATCCATGTCCCGGACGGTTTCATCCAAATAAAAGATTTTCAGTTTCTCTCCTTTGTAGAACCAAGAACCGAATTTTTGTTCGAAGTAATAGACAGTCCGAGTTTTGGACATTTCATGTACTTCCGACAGTGGTTTTTTGTTGTACCGAGGATGAATTACTTCGGTAGAATAAACCTGAATAGTTATTTCTGGTTTACTATTCGATTGTAATTTTTCTGACGGTTTCGGTTGAATTGTATGCAAAGGAATCACCGGAATATATGATCGAATATCTTCTTTGTTTTCTCGATGTTGTGTGTATGCGGCATCTACTGATTCTTTATCGCAAAATGCCAACACGAAAACATTGCATTTATTCATTTCCATGAACCGGTTGATTCTGTTATTGATCCCAAGAAGTTCTCCGCGAATGTAATACAAAAATACCGAAGGAGTAAGCCCTTCTTGGGACTGAAACAGCGGTAACTGGCGAGCTTCCGAAGCAATGGGCTTCCTGCCATCAGCGTAATAGTATTTGGCAGAACACACCGAGTAATAGTATTTGGCAGAACATAACGAAAATGATACCTGCTTCACCGGTTGGATTCCATTGAATGTAGGAAGATATTCGATTGCGTCACAGATGAAACGATATGGACCAAAGTAGCTGTAGAATTTTTCTTCGTATGTTTGCATTGATTCGAAAATTTTCAACAGATGTTGGCGTATTCGAACTTTTGCTTTTTGAATTTTCCGACCGATTGCCGCGTAATTCTTGGGGGACAACTCGATTTGTTCTCGGCTGGCACTCAATGCGATTTCCCCGATCTTGAATTTGAGAAGCATATTGAAGGATTTCACTCCTCGAAAAACAAGACGTTTCCGGGATTCTTCGATCCGTGCCGATTGCAAGATGTAGGGGATTTGGCCTACCAGGATCGTGATGGTGCTCCCACCCTCAACCAAGCTGACCCCGATATCTGACATGTCGATTCCCAGGTATTCATATTTCCTTTCTGTTTTCAATACTTCTTTCCCATTAACCAAAGGAGGCACATCGAAATACTTGCAGATGGATTCGATATGTTGTTTGACTTCAACGATATCACCCACGGTCTTACATGGAATAATAATTGTTGTTCCTGTTATTCCATCGTGCAATTTTTGATTTATCTGTACCAGTTTCCCAATTCTGGTTTCGTCAATGTATGCGATGTATTCCCGTACCCATCCATCGGTTGTTGCCGTTTTGATGGAAAAAGTTTCGGTGTATGCGAATGGACTTTTCGCGCCGATGCCGAATCCGCCATGTTCGGCATTGCTTTGGTTCTTGGTAGAAGAACCGTAATTCAGGAATACATCAGTGATGCGTTCCGGGTCGATACCGATACCGTAATCCCGAATCGAAATGTTCATGTTGTCCATGTCTGGACATGTGATTTCAATGGGTTGGTCTTGGCGATTGTTTTCGATGTTGGCATCCAGCGCATTCGAAATGATTTCTTGCAAGCACGTGCGCAAGGGCATTGTATACAGTTTCGAACGCAGAATTTCAAAAAGAATGCTGATATCTTTTACGCCGAAAAAATTCTCTTTTTTGAAATCGGAAGTATGGACTTCGTGTTTTACAAGTTCAGTAATCATTACATTGATCCTTATTTTTTCAATCTTCGACAATGCCGATGTGTTCGAATGTTTTTTTCAACGTAGTATTTGTGCCCCCCGGTATGATTTCCGATGTATTTCCGACACACCGGACACGTCGGAACACCGCCATACTTCTGCTCGATGCAGGTTGGACAGTATTGTTGTCGTCCCCATCGCGTGGGATAATTCTTGTTGTCGAATTTGCTTCCACATCCCATACAATGCCCTTCCCGATTCCGGATTTCTTCCCGCTTGGCAGCTTGGGCACATACGATGGAACAATACTTTTGTACCGTACTGGGTTTGACCAAAAACGATTTATTGCAGTATTTGCAAATCACTTCTTTTCTTTGAGATTCCCAATGGCAAGTATGCGAACAGTATTGTTTTGCCATGTAACTTTTGACTGATTCTGTTTTGTTTTTTGGGAGAAGTTTCCCACAACATTTACAGAAATTTTGAACATTCACTGTTTTTCTCCAACAATTTCAACTTTTCATCGTCAAAATACAATACAACAACATCGAAATATCCAAGCCCTTCTTTCTGTTTGATAATGTATGTTTGGTAGGTATCCAGGAAATCCGCCAATTCTTTGCGGAGACTTTCGAATGCTCCCTTCCACAACACCCGCAGCCCCACTCTGGCCGCCCATCGTTGGCGGATGGAGTATCGAAGCGTCATTGACCCAGATCCATGAACCCGACGATACAGCCGACTGGGAACAAGATAATACCAATTCCCCGGATGGCTTCCGCCCGATATGGCTCTTTGAAGTCGCATTCCGCGAACTGGTAAATGTTATACCCATAGCTGATCGGAAGGAACAATACGATTATGAAGATTACAGCCAAAATTACCATCGAAACAACGTCTTTAAGACCATGGGTAGCTTTATTTTTCACTCTGGTTTCCCCCTTCAAACGAAATGGCGGATGGTTCCCCATCCGCCTTGAGTATACTATAACGCCAACGACACGTCAATTGTTATTTTTGGTTTCTTCTGGACTATCGCGATAAGTAATCGTTCCTATCGTAAAGGAGTTGAAAAAACGTATCTGGAGCGCATGTAGGGAGTATCCTTCGAATTCTTCCATGATAGCCCAAAGCCAAATCCACCAAGGAAAAACATTGTAATGTACAAAAGAAACAATACATAAAACTTTTAAGAACGATAGTTTCATACAAATTTTGTGCTTTCTGCGATTATTGCATTGTTCTCTACACGGATTTTCACTTTGTTTAATCGGGTAGGTATGGGCGGAAGGGCTTTCATAGTAGCATAACCATCGCTCTCGTGCAATGATCCACTGGAAATATAGTATTGCGTGAATCGTTTCATTTTGCAATCGGAATTGATATATCGGATTTCCTTCTCAGAGAAGAATGGGAAGTGTGTGTGACCACAGAATATCAGATGGGCGTGGGGTGACCGGAAGTGCAACTTTTCAATGGCATTCAATTTTGCCCCACTGGTGACCGCTGCACTGGTACCATGATGCGCATAGCATCGAACCATACTTCCCTTCAACTTGAGGGCAAAATGGGCTTCCCAGCCAAGATATGGGATTCCCAGCATATCCGCCATGATTTGCATGATATCAAGCCCGGTGGCTTTTTCGATTCGATGTTCATGGTTTCCGCAAATGCTGAAAAGAATTTTGTTTCTAATTGGTTTTAGAATTTCAACGATGTTTTGAATCTGTTCTGTTATCTGAATTTTTTGTGTATGAACAGCATTCATCTTTCCGTAAATGGAACATTCAATAAGATCGCCGCCAAGAAACGTATAACAAGAACTTTTTCCTTTTATGTATTTAACAATGTTTTTGAGATCGTTTTCGCGACATTGATGTGAGCCATAATGAAGATCATAAAGGGGAATCAATTCGACGGATTTTGTTTTGATTTTCTTTGTTGGCACGACATCATTTTCTTGCATTTCATCACCCATATTTCCAAGATTTCTTACCGGAAGCATGTGGCGTATTTGTTACGCTGAAAATCCAAGCACATGCTTCGTTTTTCGTCATGATGAAGTATTCATTGTTTGAATTCTTGAAAATATAACCATAGATTGTATCGTATACGGAATGAACTTTCGAACGCAAACATTACAGAATTTACCAAAATGTCTGCAACGATTGCGCCTTCTGCTATTTTCAACATTCGTCTGGCCTTTCTTCGCCGATTTCGTAATCTGGACACTTTGTAAATGTCGTTTGTTTTTCGTCGCTGATGTAGCAAGGAATAGAATCCCAGAATGCAGCATTGTCTTTATCGCATTTGTAATTGTTTCCCTGCAAAGAACAATGCTTACACTTTTTAAACAATGAACCATCAATCACAATCTTCATCGGGATCACCTTCTTCGAAATGCCCTTCTGCCGAAGGGAGAAATCCGATTTGTTTTTCTTTTTGGATTTGATTTACTTGGTCAGCATGTTTCAACAATGCGGTAAACAAACGTTTGATATCGGAATTGAGCGTTTTCTCATCCTCATACAAGAGGATATCTTCCATCAATACATTTGCATTCAAACTTTCGCGCAATTTCAATGTAAGGCTGGACAACTTTTTTGTTTCGATGATAATTCCAAGCTGTTTAATGCTTTGTTGCTTATCCTTGAATAGAAATAACATGTTATTACCACCTAATTTCGATTTGTCGTCCCGTTGATACCTCGATGTATTTCTGGTTGGTTCTCGGAGAATCTAAACCACCCTTCTGTTCATCATACTCCCCGGTCTTTACATAGTCGAGTAAACCGAGTATCTTTGGTGCAATTTCCGCACATCCAGACCACAGCGTTGTTCGGATGCCCTTACAACGACATATTTCCAATAACTTGCATAAATGATCGCTTTCCCATTCTCCACCGAAGAAAATGACATTGGTAAACAAGCCATGATACCGCTGAAGAATGTCGATAAACCGAGGGATGGTCAGTTCTTCTCCAGAATTCCCATGCAATTCCGACGAGTGACAATTTTTACAATGATTTGGACAGCCTGTTATTCGGAATAACAACGACACATGATTTGGATGTTCTTTGAAAACAATGTCGTAATCTGCGAATTTCATATCGAACGATGATAATGCCGCAAAGATTCTTCTGCCTGCCTACCGGCACTGAAGTACTTTATCTTCTTCAAATACCCAATGATCCTGGTGGCATATTCCAAATCAGTACATCCACAATTGATACACGCCTTGGTTGTGTTTTTGTCAATGAAATGACACTTGGTACAGATCGTCAGTTTGACGTTGACTGTCCAGTATTTACATCCGGTATTGGCCGCCACTTTCATCAACAGCAAATACTGTTCTTTCGTCAGATGTTCGGCCAGATGGATGTGATTTGCGCTACCACCGTCAAGATTCGATGTGGTTTTCCGACCATGCAACATGAACTTATCCAGAACATTGATTTTGTCGTTTTCTGTTGGGAAAAAATAAGAGTTGTATGCATCTCTCGTCACACGATAATCGTCAAGATGGTCATACTTCGCATACTTTACACCAAGATTTTCCGCAGGAACCATTTCAGTATTGAACATGCACTTGTATTTTTCTTTTCCATCTTTGTTTGCACTCTTGATCGTGGAAAGAATTTCCGCACATGCGTCAATGTATTCCGGATTATTTGATGCTTCCAATCCAAGAAATTCACATGCCTCAACCAGTCCAACCACCCCGATGGTAGAGTACTGCTTGGCCAATGTGATAAAGCCTGCTTTGTATACCGGAAGGGCATCCAATGCCAGAAGGTCTTGGAGAATTGTACGGAAAGCCACATGGTATTTGTGGATTTCCTCGACGTATTTCCGCAGGCTGTCTTTGATGTATTTCAATTTGGATGGAAGATCCATAGGATTGTCTGGATATTTGCTGTACTCGCGTATCCAGTTCTGAACGAGCCGGTTCATGTTCATGGAAATGACGTGGATGCTCCCGGTCATGATACCAACAGAACCGAGGGTATACGAAAATGCTTCGGATGTATTGATTTGTGATTCCAGCCGACAACACGAACTCAGGCTGTCAACTGTCTCACTCTGATAAACAAAAAACGAATTGCCTTCTGCCAATTCGTTTGCAAAAAATTCTGCATTTTCTGTATCTTCTTGTTCTTTGGTTTCTGGGTGTGTTTTCAATGTTACGGTAATGACTGGGAATGTCAGAATTGCTTTCGTGCGTTCTTTGCTGATCCATTTCAGGAAAAAGTGTTGGAGTTTGTTCAAGCTTTCCCAGGAAGGCTTCTCACCATCAGGAAACACAAAATGCTTGAACATTCCATAAAAAAAATACTTGTCAAAGATAGATATGTTGAAAAAAACAGATTGAAATCCCCTAGACGCTGCCGGTTGGTTCAGGGCATAAACAATATGTTGCAAATGGTTTTCAATTACATCTTTATGAGTAACCAAATAATCGTCACCGTAATCTTGTCTGGCAAAATGGTCAAAGATTAAAAGCATTTCCGGGGCAGCAACTGCTCCAGCGAACTGCGATGCCAATGCAAAAATCAAATTGACGAATGAACCACAAAAAGATTCAAGATGTTTCGGTGCTTCCGATTCCCCGCCTAAATCTTTCAATCCATTCATCAGAAAAGGATACATCGAAATTGCCACACAATACGGCATGATAATCGACGACTCATCATGCCGATAAATTTCATGATGTTGCAACCTGTGTAAATAATCATTGGCAGTATTCACGCCAAAAATTGATTCGATCTTGTCAGCAATCAACCTCCTGGAGATTTGCACATTGGAATCTTTGTGCAATTCTGCCAGGAGTGTTGCTACGTTCTTCTCCGTAACATTCGCATTAGCATCCACCACGGAACCATCGGCGGGGTTTGCTTGTTCAAAATAATTTTTGATGAATGCAATCTTCTGTGAGATTTGTTCATGGAGCATTTTGGTGAAGAACGATGACATGTTTTTATCCTTTGATGAATTGAATGTGTTTTTGTGAAGCCAAGTAATCACTCTGATACACCAACAATTCCAGTTGTGTGTATTGTTCGATCGGCTTCAAAATCCGTTTCGGTGTCCACGGACCCATGTGATGGAGTATACAACTGTTGACGACCGAGAACAATTTTTCCGGCAACATGTTTTTGAACTTCGAGATGAATTTCGATGCGGTTATGGGATGATCCACATAATCCCAATACTTGTCATATTTTGGCTTTTTCCCGATGTCATGCAGCAGGAGCGAACACAAAACGATATCCGCCTTGATAGATTTTTCATCCCACTTGTACGCCTTGAAGAAGATGTTGGCGAATTGGCAAGTGCGGATGATATGCCAAACAAGCCCACCGGGTTCCGACGCTTCTGGGGGATGGTACTTCCCACTGGCGGATGCGGGAATACTTTCCAGGAAATCTGGACATTCTCCCAGAACTTTTTTCACGAAATTGTGAAGTTCTTCGGTTGAAATTGTTTCGAGAATCGGCGAAAATTTATCAACTTTCATTGGTTTCTCCATAATGGCATTTGTTTTTGCAGTTGTGACATTTGGCAACGCGATACATGAAAACAGGGCAGATTTCCATTATCAGATTTTTGATACCTGTGAACAACCTTCGAATTTCCAGTTGCGAATGAACACATGTTCTTTCGGCAATCGCGTTTCGGAGGTTCCGAAGATTCGTCGTATACATGATTTTGCCACACATGGCCATTGGGAGGATATAACGAGCATCTTCCTTGGAAATGCCGTATTTCAACAGTTGGTTGTAATCTTGGATGGCATTTCCCAGCCCCGCCATGAACAGGTCGAATGCCTTGGGGTCGTTGGAAATGCTTTCGGGGACGTAATGGTACTTGGGTTCGACATGTCGCTGGCTTTCGATGGAAAAGGTTGAAAGGCGATGGCGTACCAACTGCGTTTGTGTGACCCTGGAGACTTGGAATTGAAACGTGAATGACACATGTTCCAGTACCGACGTATGTCCCATGTCGATACATTTCTTGAGCAAATTCGCATCATTCGGACCAATTTCATCATCTTTTGTATCGGATTTGTGTTCCGAATCATGACAAATTCGAATGGCTTTCATAACGGTCAGTACAGGATATGGGGTGAAGTTAATCAATTCAACCTTCATTGTTTCTTATCCTTTATGGTGTAATGCTTTGGATTCTTGTCTTTGTGTTTTTCGCGAAGTTTGGAAACATGCACGGTCATTTTCGTGATGAATTCGCGATAACTTCCAGGAATGGAACGATCATCATTCAACGTTCCATTATTCCCAGCATCGACGATGATAGCCAGACATGCCAGCGCATGTGCCATGTGGGGAAGCCCGGAATCCGGATCTGCCTCTTCCCCCTCGAACCACGCGAAGAGATGCCGCATACAAGCATCATAATAAATCGACGCTCTGACTTCGGTACCCCGATAGTTCATCCTGCCGTACTTCAGCGCACCATCCAATAGACCCAGGGAGCCTAGAATGGTTGCGCTGGGCGGCCAAAGGTGGGTAGGAATCTTTGTGACCCCGATAACATCTTTGGGGTTTGGGTTCTTGGGATCTTTCGCCGGTTCGCCCGCTTCTTCCAAGGCTTCCGATATACGCTTTCCCAAAACTTTTCCGATGCATTCTCGACATGAAGGAGACAAAAGATCGGATTGAGTGTAATCGGGAACGAAAAAATTAGATGTTGCCGGAAATCTCTGTTTGCATTGGAAACATAATCTGGTTCCGGGTTTGTTCATGCCTCAGTCTCCTTTAAAACTTGATACATGGCATCGGCCAAATTTTTATTTCTTTTCGCTTTCTCCATTGACTTTATTTCATCAATTGTGAGATCAGCGTCGAGAGAATTCCGCCGAGACTCATTAACTTTGTTTTTGTGGATTGCTTCATAACTACGAAATGTATTTCCGGCCAATCTAACAGCAGCCTTCAGTTTTTCATTTTGTGCTTCTGCTTTCAGGGCACGATCTTTCCACATTTCACAAACTTGCTCCATCATATCCAATGGAGACATCCCGACCATATCTTCACCGTTGTATCCCATATCAATCCGCCTTTGGTATCTTTACCCAGGCTCCCTGTGTAGCACCCGTGGGAATTTGTTTGTATTCATAGCCGTTGTAAAACATCATGGCGTCATAGCCAATATGGCCAGTAACAAGCAAGAAAACGATCACCACGATGCCAATAATCAGATTGGTCACTGTTTTGTAATAATAGCGTTCTTGGATTTCACTATCCATATCCATGTTGTTGCCCCTTTATGGAAGTAAATTTTTATGGTTCCATTTGTTATTTTGCAAACTAAACTGAAAATGTTGTATCATTGTTTGTGAATGGTTATTTTAATCCTTTCTGTCGTAATTGTCAAATTAGGAATCAATGAATGGAACATGAAAAAAAGAGTTCTATACGCATAAAAATTAGCAATTTGCTGAAAGGCGACCCCAAGATACAGCAAATCCTTTCAAAATACAAGGATAATCCAGAAATGATTTCTGATGCATTGGATTTCATTATGGGTGATATCGTGGAAGAGTTGTCGCCTTTCAAAATAGAACCAGTTCCCCCTCGTGAGTTCTTGGAAAGTCCGTACTATTGCGGAAAAAATCCAATTACCGGCGAGGGTCCGGCGACGACGATGTATGAGATGTTGAAAAAAGATTTTTGTGCCGTTCATGATTTCGATTCAGGAATACGCGAAGTCGTTTTAACAGGCTGTGTCGATGTTGATTCTATTATCTGCGAAAGCGACGGTGGGCTTGTGCGGCTGGTAGATCGGATCGGACAAGACAAAGATGTGTTGGTATTGATGGATAAGATGGAAACTTCCCCCACGACCAATTCCAGATATTCCGGCTGTATGGACGTACATAAGATAGTATTGGAAAATGGGATGGAAGTCATAGCAACCCCAGATCACAAACTAGAGGCTTGTGTTGGTGGAATTCTAAAGTGGGTTCCTTGTGGAGAATTAAATGTTGGCGACCATGTGAAAACGGTAGGATACATTCCGACATCCGGCAATAATGTTGTTTCTGGCAATGAACTGGTGGAACTATTGGATTTTCCATTGTTTGCACAAAAAGAAATCCCACAAAAAATTTGCAAGACCACAACACATGTGATTAGAATGTATTTGGTGGAATTATTTAAGAAATATGCAGTTTATGATAAGCATAACAACTTTTCTTTCATATTGGTTCCTACGGAATTTTTCGGAAGGCAATTGCAATTGTTACTTTTGAGATTAAGAATAAAAACAAAATTCTTAAAAAATAATGATGAATTCATTGTTAAGTTTAATGGCTACATTGATGATGAAATTGATTATTGTAAAGTTGTCAAATCTGAGAAAATGAAAGAAAAATGCCACGTTGGCGACATCGGTGCATTCAACGGAAATCGGTTTATTGCCAATGGGATCAGCGTCCACAATTCAATTGGCTATGGAAAATCGTTTTTCATGGAATTGGGGCTTCTTTGGAATTTATATGTGCTTTCCTGCTTCAAAGCACCACAGAAGTATTTCGGTCTGTCTTTGGCATCAAAACTTGCCGTTATGGTTATTTCAATTACGGAAAAACAAGCAAAGAAAAACATTTATGGTTCCGTAAAAGAAATGATTAAGGTTGTTCCTTATTTCATTGAGAATTTCATGTTTGATGTAAAGCGTTCAACGGATTCTTTGATTTTTCCGAGGAACATCGAATTCTTCAATGGAACATCTGCGCAATCATCCACAATTGGATTGAACATTTATGCGGCATGTCTGGATGAAGCCAACTTCTTCAAAGTCATCCAGCAATCAAAGCGCAGTCAGGCGAGTGAAGGGGAATTCAACGAAGCGTTGACCCTGTACAACTCTTTGTTGCGTCGGCAGGACTCCCGGTTCTTGAAGGAAGGACGGAAGCCAGGAACATTGTACGTCGGTTCTTCCCGCGTGTACCCGAACGATTTCACGGAACAGCGGATTCGTCTGGCCAAAGAAGCCGGGGACAAAAGCACATACGTTCTCGATTACAACCTCTGGAAAGTTTGTCGAGAGCGATACAGCAAAGAAGAATTTTCCGTTGAGGTCGGCGGGTTGAATCGTCGGAGCCGCGTTTTGGTTGGCGATGAAACGGATGTTGCTGGTGATATCGTCAGAATTCCCATGGACTTCTACGATAAATTCAAAAAAGATGTTGATAATGCTCTGAGAGAAATTGCCGGAATTGCTGTATATTCCGTACAGCCTTTCTTTGGAAATTCTGAAAAGATCGGTGAAATGTTCGATCATACAATGCAAAGAACATTTTCCGTTGATCGTGCCTGCTTATCTCCGAAGAACGAATACATGATGGTTGAGAAGGTCGTTTATCATCCGATACCACATCCGACAAAACCGAGATATGTTGGTGTCGATTTGGGATTGAAGAAGGATAAGGCTGGGTTGGTGATGGGTTATGTGGAATCCATGGAGAATGTCACACGGGAATTCTTCAACGATGAAACCGGGGAATTTGAAAAGGTGGTCGAGCGGATGCCAAAGATCGTAATTGAACTGGTTTTGCAGATATATCCGGAATCCGAATTTGGCGAAATCGAATTCAGCCGGATACGTGCGCTCATCTTTTTGTTGAAGCGGATTGGGTATCGAATCAAGTACGCATCGGCTGACGGATATCAATCGGCGGATACCCAACAGATTTTGCGCCGGAAAGGCATCCTCTTCGATTATATTTCGATGGACAAAACTCCAGAACCATACGAAACATTGCGAGCTACGATTTATGAAAATAGACTAAGATGCATTTACCATTCTGTTTTAGAAGAAGAATTGAATCAACTCGAAAGAAATTATATTACAGGCAAGGTGGATCATAATAATCATTTTACTAAAGACATAAGTGATGCTTTGGGGCAAGTAGTGTATAATTGTCATAAGAATTCTGAGTATGCCGATGAAGCGTTATTGCCAAGAACTGCGATAAATGATAACGTTGTTCCGGAAGAAAATCTGGAAGAATACTTGAAAGAATTCGACGCATGGGCCAGAAAATAGAGTTGGTCGCACAAAGGAGTTTGTATGAGTTTCATCGAAAAAGCAAAGCGATATATTGTTGATTTGCTGACACCTGCTACGCCGAAAAGCAAAACCGATCTTGATGATTATCCCGATGGAATTGACTATCGACTCCTTTTGGACAATCTGTTGCGTCGAAAAGTTGAAGATGTGTCGAAATATGAAGATTACGATTTGATGGATGCCGAAGTTCCAGAAATGACTGCGGCATTGAATGTCATCGCGGATTACGTCGTGTATCCGAACAGCGTTGACAAAGCCGAAACCGTCAAAATCAAAGCCGGGAAATATCAGGATAAGGTTGATGAAATTATCAAGCAATTGAATTTTCACAACGAATTTTATTCGATCGTGCGTGAAACCTGCAAATACGGCGACAATTACGAAGAGCTTGTTCCGAACAAAGCGGGAAAGAAATTGGTTCTTCTGAAGAACATTCCGGTAGAAAGCGTCATTGTCAATGTCAAGAATGGCATCTTCAATCAGGATGAATATCTTCGACAGGTTGACGACCGGAATGAAGATGTTGCCACATTGTCATTCAAAGAAGTGTCGCATTTCTCTTTGGCCACCGATCGAAGGCGGCGTGTATTGTTTGGGAAAGGCGTTTCGGTGCTGGAAAAGAGCCGCTTGATTTATCGACAATTACGGCTGATGGAAGAAGGCTGCATTATCCGAAGGCTGTCCCGGTCAAATCAGAATTTTGGATACCTTGTGGATGTTGGTTCGTTGGAAGGTGATGAAGCTCTCGACTATCTCGACAAGTACCAGCGTCGGATCAAGCGTCGGAAATACGTCGATCCTGTTACCGGGAAATTCACCTACAAACACAATCCTTTGTCCACGCTTGAGGATGTGTATATTCCTACCCGACAAGGATCGAACGCGAACGTCGTTTCTCTGAATACAGGAAGCGGAAGCGAAAACAAAATCGAAGATTTGAATTACTTCCAGAACAAAATGATTTATTCGACGAATACTCCGAAAGTTTTGATCGGAAAAGAAGAGGATTTGAATTCAAAATCAACTTCGGACATTCAATTCATTTCTTTCATGAGAATGATTCGGCGAATTCAAATGGTTTTGGAACCAGCAATCATCCAACTATTCAAGAACGCATTGGCACTGGAAGGCATTCTTGACGTCGAAATCGAAATCGAATGGCCTGTTGTCGGTACCATCGACGAAGAGCGCAAGTGGCGCATCGAGTTGGTCAAGATGCAAATTGCTTCCATGTTGAGTCAGGACATGGGACTGATTGATGATTATTACATCTACAAGGAATTCATGAATCTGACTGACGATCAGATTGACGAACTGACGACCAGAATGGATGAAACGGAAGAGAAGTACGCTGCGGAAGTCGAAGATAGTTTCGTCGATACCGAAGAAGAAGTATTCGATGGAGAAGCAGAACCGGAAGGCGACGGTGAACCAGAAGATGATCCAAAAACCGTAGCGAAGAAAAAAGAATCCGCTATGTCCGTGTACGAAAACATGATGTATGAAAAAGTGGATAAGAGCGGATTGAATGAAGCTCAGAAGCTTTTCGTACGGAATATCGTCAAGGTCGTTGGGATGGATGAAACGTTGAAGAGCAAAATCTGGGAAATCGCTGAACTTTCCAAGTTGAGAAAATAACAATGTGCAATTTGGATTTCTTTGAAAAGTTTTCCAAGGCCATGTTAAAGCGCAACAAAGGTGTTGCGCTTATGGTCAATTTGGCCGCCCAAGAAAAACAAGATATTCTCAATGCGTATTACCGGACGAAAGCCAAGTATTCCAAAGTCATGTTTGCGAATATGCGGCAATTTGTTGCCGGGAATGTCTCAATGGATGAATATCTATCCAAACAGAAGAATATCATTCGTTCGTGTTATACGGATTCGTTCTCGTTGGGAAAATATTTCGGTTCTGGTGGTGCCTTGCTGACTTCTGACGAAAAGAATTTCATTACCTTCCAGACAACACAGGAAATGAAATTCATGGAGAACTTTGCAAACGATATCATGTCTCGAAAAGGTAAGATGCCGTATGCCAGACGGATGAGAATGTACATCGACGGATTGGATGGGATGTTCGGTTTCGGAAAATTGGTATATCTTCCGGAAGAAGTACAGATTTATTGGATGTTGGGAAGAACGGACAAACATTGTATTGATTGTCTGATGTTTTCTTCAAAGAATCCATATACAAAAAAGACCCTTCCGGGGTTTCCGAAGTCTGGTCAATCAAGATGTTTTGTTGGAAAATATAACATGTATAACATTTTCACTATGGATGGATGGAAAAATTTCAAAGACATAAAGATTGGCGACCAAGTGTTAAGTCATCGTGGAAAATGGAAAAAGGTATTGGCAATCATTGATGAGCCTGTTCAAGATGAGTATTGTTATGAAGTAGTTTTTGAATCGAAAAACAAAAGACGAATGGTTGTTTATATGTTAAACGATCATAAGTCAATCGTAGAAAAGCGTTGGACCAGAGCCGATGAGTTAAATGTGGGAGATAATGTATTGTTTGTTGGTCACAAATGTAAAGTATGTGGCAAGACGATAAAATACGACGACAAACGAGGAATAAATTTCGAGTTTTGTTCGCAGGCTTGTGGTTCAAAAGGTGTGGATAAATGGAAAAAAGGAAGAGAATCATTGATTGCCAAGTATGGTAAATTGGGTCATGGGTTAGACAATTATAGAGACGACCCTATTAACGCCGCCGTAAGTGCAGAAATTGGAAAACGGGCATTGGCAAAAGTCCATGCTTCAAGAATCGGAAAAACATACGAAGAAATGTATGGTAAAGAAAAAGCCGACATGCTTCGATTAAAATGCCCAGAAAAGGCACACAAAAAAACGAGACAATTGGTTAAAGATGGAGAACACCCATTTCAAAAAATGTATTCTAAAATGAGCGATTATGAAAGAAAAGAATTTGCCAGAATTGCTAGAAAGCAATTATCACATTCTGAATTTTTACGTTTACTTAATGAAAGAATTCAAAATGATATCAAAATGGGAGTATTCAAGTTTTCAAGTCCAGAAAAAGCCATGGTTAACATTTTGAATGAAATGGATTTAAAATGGGAAACTCAAATTCTCATTGATGGTAGATTTTTCGATTTTTATTTGCCAGATTACGAGGTTTATATCGAAGTTGATGGTGATTTCATTCATGCTAACCCTGAATTTTATTCACAGGAATCATTGAAAAAAATTCAGAAAAAACAAAAGAGAATTGACAACTTAAAAAATGAAATAATGAAACAAAGAAATTTAACATTGATTAGATTTTGGGAAAATGATATTAACAACAATAAAGAGAAGGTAATAAATAAATTGAATTTGTTGTTGAATAATCATTCTGGATCATTTGTCGGCTATTATAGAAAAATAGCGAAAGTAACAAAAATTAAAACAAAAGATATGATGGGAAACCGAATGTTATCATTAACGGTCGAAGGAGATGAAAGTTATGTTGCCAATCATGGTTTGATTGCTCATAATTGTCTTTCTAATTGTCGTTGTGCCTTATCTTACGTTTTTCCTTCGAATAGATCGAAGAATGACTATGATGATTACATTCTGAAGAACCATGCAGAAAACAAGAATGTTCCAACAGAAGATGAATACAATGTAATGATGGGTCATTCAGATGATTATTATTACAATCGTTTGATGTATGAGATTACAAAAGACAAAACCTTCATGGCGGTGGCTGGTTCTTCTTTGCAATCTCTGAAAACATTTCAGCTTTCAAACAATTTCAAGGTGACACAGTTGCCGGTCGCAACAGCAATCAAAGATGTGCGGCAGATGAACAAACTATCGTCGTTTGGGTTGGTGGAAGATGTTACGGAACTGAACGCAAATGAATTCGTTTCGTTCTTCAGCAATGGAGAACTCAGGTATGGGAAAGTAACCAAAGTGTTGAACTCTGCGGTAAGCGTTCGAACCATCGAGAATGTCACCTATGACATCGTTCAAGGAAAAGCGATAATTTTCCGGGAGGTCAAATGAAAGAATTAAACGAATTCTTTACAGAATATGCAGAACTCTTGGAGATAAAGAAAGCTGGCAGAAAATCCAATTCGAAATATCTTCAAAGATTTGGTGTTCCTGGTCATTACGTTTATATCTACCCGTTGGCAAAGATGAAGCGGTTGTCCAGGAAGGCACGCTATTCGTACAAACGCGCATTGCGTCGGACCAGAAGCTTCAGCAAAAAGATCGGTATCGCGTACGGAGCAACCACCCTGAATCAACGTCCGAAGTCTTGGCACACGGCTATTGTGAAATTCAACGCCGAAAATGGCGTAACTGGGCAACTTGCGGTGAATTACAAGAAGCACGCAATTTACAATTACAAGAGTCGTCGAAGCGGTGCTGGTGGATCGGCAAAACTTGCACGTGCGAGAAAGAAAGGTATTCTGAGGTACCGATAATATGAAAGAAGAACAAATAAAAAACGCATTAAAAGCATATAATTTGAAAGAAAGCGAAATTTCAAAATTCTTTCAATTGTTTAATTATGCGAAAGAACAAGGAATAAATTATCCATATTACTATGCGTTGAGCAAGATTCTAATTTGACTTGTATTGTGAATTGTTCTATGATGAAATCAGAACACTACGGAGTAAAAATATGAAACGCAAACAATTCATGGAAGTTTACGATCATCCAGCAAAGCTGGAAGAACAGACATCGGAAACCGGGGAGAAAAAATACATCATTTCCGGTTCATTCATGTCTGCCGGAAAACCGAATTGTAATGGCAGAATTTACCCCGTTGAAGTATGCAACAATACAATTGGAAAACTCAGACCGAAGGTTGAGCAGAGACGAATCAAAGTCGGCTTGGATCATCCTGATTTTCCATCGTCAAGTAAGTTGGCAAATACGGCTGCAATCCTCTTAGATATCACCGATATTCAGGAAGATGGGTATGCGTACTACAAGGCTCAAATCATTGACACCGAAGCCGGTAAGACGCTGAAAATAATTCTGGATGCCGGTGCTCTCGTTGGGGTTTCTACTCGTGGGTATGGGTCGTCAAAGGTGGACAATTTTCCTGGGGTTGAAGGCAAATACGAAATCATCGGTAATGATTACGTGTTGAAGGGCTTCGAATTTGTTGATGATCCATCGGTGGAAGAAACCGAAGAAACAATGCATCTTGAAAATCAGAAAAGGAGTCCAGACATGAAAACAATCCAGGAAATCAAAGAAGCCTATCCGGAAATCATGACTGCTTATGAGCAGGAGCATGATGCGAAGGTGAAGGGTTTCGAAAAAACCATCGAGGAACTTTCCGAACAGGTGAAAACCTCCACGGAAAAACTGACGAAAGTCATTTCCTCTCTGAAAGAGAATTTCGAACCCATGTTCACTGTCGTTCCGGAAAGCCAGATTGTTTCCGAAAAGGTTGCCGAAATCGAAACCAAAAACGCAACCATCAAGACCATGGCGGCAACCAATGAGGAATTGCAAACGAAATTGGAAGCCATCAAAGCCGAAACCGTGAAACTTGAAAAAGAAAAGGAAATCGAAAAGCTGAAAGCCGAAGATTCCGATTACTTCAAGTATGAAACCATGGTCAAGAATTTCGAGAATTGCGTCACCGCCGAAGAGATTCGCAAGGTCTATGAATCCGGCAAAGCAATCATCGAAAGCGTCAAGAAGGAAAACACGGCTGCTGATCCGAAAACCAGAGCCGACGCACCCAAAGACAAGCTGACGGAAGATATGAAAGCCGATCTGGCTATCAAGAACCAACAGCGCAAGTCCTGTGGGCTTCCGGAATTCACCGTCGAACAGTACCAGAAATTCGCCAAGACCAACTCTTAATCGAGTACAAAAGAAGGAGAAAATCAATGAAAGTATCATTTCTTGAACGCAATGAGAACTTGGTTCAACAGTATGGGCATTTGACCGAGGGAGTTGGTCACTACAGCGGCGATTCCCGAATGGCACAGATGGAAGAGAACAAAATGAACATTCTCTTGGACAGTGCTGTTCGGAACTTCTGCGACGAACAAGGTATCAACATGAACCTTGCTCAGTTGACTGAAGCCATGACCCGGAATGCCAACATCGCGACCTTCGTCAAACGGCAGCTTCCCCTCATCCGGAAAGTTTATCCGTCGATGATTTCCCGCGAACTCGTGTCCACCCAGCCGATGGAACAGCCCGAAACGAAGGTTTTCTACTTCGACATCAAACGCGGCACCGGCGACACGTCCCTGTCGGCTGACATCCACAATCAGCGCAACTACGCCAACAACGTTGAGTACAATCCGGATTCCCCGACCGCAATCAAGGAAATCTACCTGGAACTCACCTCGGACAGCCTTTCGGCGACCATCAAGAAATTGAAACGGCATCACACCGTCGAAGTTGAACAGGATCTCATGGCGTACCATGGCATGAATGCCGGGTCCGAACTCGATTTCGCTCTGAGTGCCGAAATCACTCGCGAATGGGATCGAACCATCATCCAGGACATGCTTGACAAAGCAACCGGTGGCGCATCCACGTTCGACATGACGGTTCCCGCTGGCATCACCTATTCCGACCGCAAGGTTTGGATGGAAATGCTGTATGAAAAGATGATTGACGTTGACACCGCGATCTACCTCAAGCGGTATCGCAAGACCAACTTCATCGTTGTCCCCGCTGTCATCGCCGGGTTCATGGAAAAGATGCACGGCTTTGTTACCGATCCGACCAACGTGAACTCCAAAATCATCCAGACCGGTGGCCGGTACTTCATGGGTACCCTGAACTCTCGCTGGCGTGTGTATTGCGACCCGTTCTTCCCCGCCAACAAGATCCTCATGGGGTACAACAATCCCAGCGATTGGTTCGACACGTCCTATGTGTTCTGCCCCTACATCATGTCCTACTTCTCTCCCGTGTTCGTCGATCCGGATACCCTGGTGAAGAAGTGCGCCATCCTGTCCAGGGCGGCTATGCTTTGCGTGGTTCCGGACCTTCTTGGATACGTCACGATCACTTCATCGTGATTGTCACAGTCACAGGTTGCTAATTCCTTCGGTGTGTTGTAAAATGATGGTGGAAGAAATTCCACCATCATTTTTCTAGGAGATACCATGGGAAAGCCCTTCAAAAGCCACGAAACATTCATCCGGCAATTAAAAGATATTTATGGTGAAAGATATGATTTAACTTTTGTAAATTATATTCATGATCGTTCTAAAGTGAAGTTAATATGTAGCAAACATGGTGAATTCTTTAAAACACCAAATAAATTATTGAGTGGACAAGGATGCAAATTATGTAGCAATGAAATCAAACGTTTAAAGAAACGGCTTACAAAGGAAACTTTCATATCAAAATCAAACAAAAAGCATGGTGACAGATATGATTATTCAAAGGTAGTAATGAGGGGCACACATAAACATGTGGCAATCATTTGTAAAATACATGGGGAATTTTTACAAACACCGGCATCACATCAGCGAGGGCGAGGTTGTCCAAGCTGTTATCATGAAAACATTCGGGGTGCTTCCCAAAGACGTACCCAGGAAGAATTCATTCGCTTGGCCAAAGAACGACATGGAAACAAATATGACTATTCCAAGGTTGTTTACAAAAATTCCATAACCAAAGTCGTAATCATTTGTCCGACACATGGAGAATTTTCCCAATTTGCAAACAGCCATTTGAAGTATGGTTGTCAATTGTGTGCGAATAAAGCAATAAATCAGTCTTTGAAAATGACAACAGCCGAATTTGTTGAAAAATCTATCAATGTTCATGGACATAGATATGATTACAATAAAACAGTTTATAATGAAAATCAAGATACTAACGTTGAAATAATCTGCAAAAAACATGGAGTATTTTTGCAAAGACCGACCACACATTTGCGGGGTTGTGGATGTCCAAAATGTAAAAGTTCTGCTGGAGAGAACAAAATCAGAATTTGGTTAGATGCTCACAATCTCGTTTATGAAGAACAGAAAAGTTTCAAGGATTGTCGATATAAAAGACCACTTCGGTTTGATTTTTACTTTCCAACATTGAATGTTATCGTTGAATTTGATGGTCCTCAACATTTCCCAGAAAGCGAAGATCCAAAAACATATCGCGTGAAAATAACAAATCGACAAAGCATCCAGATACGCGACGAAATTAAAAATGAATGGTGTCGGCGGAATTCTATCAAGATGTGTCGAATAAAATATACCGACGATATCGAAAACGCATTAAATGGTATTTTCGGGGCGAACCGATGAAAATAAAATACACCGCTGGTTACAGTACACAAGATATTCGCCTTTCGGATATCAGCAATGATGTTTACCGGTTTGAAAAGAATATCTGGAAAGAAGTTCCAGACCACATTGCCAACCGTTTGTTGCGAAGTCCCATTTTTGTATCAGAAAATGACTGGATTTTCGATCCTGATTACATGAAAACATCGAACAAAGACATTGCAATAAACAGATTTGGTGCCCTTGGTGATTTGATAATGTTGCTTCCGGTTATCAGATATCTGAAAAGAACGACAAACAATCGTTTCCATTTGATTACACAGCAACATCATGTTAAAACCTTTTCACGCGAAAAGAAAACGTTTACAAGTGTTGTTCACAATACAACCGCCAAAAAGGAAAAGTATGATAGAATACTGTATCTTGATGGTGTTTTGGAATGTGACCATAGTTCAAAGAATGAAGAACGACATATCCACCGGGTAAAATTGTATGAAAGGTTTTTCGGAATTACTGTGGATAATTACGATTTTAGTTTAGAAATAGATGATTCAGATATTCGTTTTGCGAAAGGATTATTGAATGCTTGTCGTAAATAAATCGAAGTTGACACAAGTGGTGTATGGTGGGAATTTTTTAATTCCACAATTCATACATCCTGGAATGATTATTGATTCTGATCTTTACAACGATTTAGATAAAAGTTCTTTCGAAGTATTCAATAAATTTTATTTGGTGAATTGTAAAAGGTTGGCATTCATCCGGCAATATGCTTTGGGTGATATTATTCAGTTGATAGCATCTGCAAGATTTTTGAAAAGAATAGCAAACATTGGAAAAATAACGATAATCACATCACAATCATTTGCAGATTCTTTGAGATATATGTATTCAGATATCGAGTTTGTGGCATATCATGCGGGTACTCCGTATTCCAGTTACGATTTGATTTTGACATTGGATGGAATTCTGGAGAGCGACCATAGCTTGAAAAACATGCAAAACAGTTATCATCGAGCAGATATTTACTTGAAAGCGTTTGGAATTGTTGAACATTGTCCGATTGATTACGATCTTTGGAAACCAACGTATCTGAAAGAGATTGATATGATTCAAAGCGAAAGAAAGCTGATTGGAATACAATTGCGTGGCTCCGGTGTTATGAAAACGCTTCCGCGTGATTATATCCGGAAACTTGTTGCAGAATTGAGCCAAAAATATACGGTAGTCCTATTGGATCAATCGGCAGACAAAGGGTTTTCCGGAGATAATGTCATAGACATGTGTGGGAAAACAACTACACATCAATGTGTGGCTATGTTGAAGCAGTTGGCTATGGTGATAACAATGGATTCCGGAATGTTGTGGCTGGCACATGCGGCAAATTGTCCGGTATTGTCGTTGTTGGGTCCGACCAGGGAACAGGAAAGGCTGTCATTACATCCACAATATCCAGAAAAAGCAAAATCAATCAATCTTTCTGAAATGATTGGTTGTACCCCTTGTTTTGAAACATGTCCAAAATGTTATAGGCGTGTCGATTGTATGAATTTGTTCAATCACGAAGAATTGACGCGTGCTATAATGAATAAAATCGAACAAATTGTAGGAGTTGAATAGTCATGGGAAGAAAACGAAAAACCAATCTCAAAGTTGACATGACCACCAAACTGAATGGGGATGGAATTCCGGAAGAATATATTCCCATTGGCGACCCCGATTGTCCCGAAGAAGAACCAATTGTCGAACCCGAACAGGAACCGGACTTCGAAGAAGAACCGGAAATTTTGCCGGAACCACCGGAAGTGATTCCGGAGCCTGCTGTTGAACCGATTCCGGAATGGGAACAAGATCCGGATGTGGAGCCGGAACCAGAAGCGTCCCGGTTCGAAGAAGATTTTTTCCGGAAAAGCAAAGAAGCCGGTTGTGATTATGCGGCGAAGGGTACCTGGCAGGTAATGTATGCCAAGTATCTCGACCGGTTGTTTGCCCTTCAGTACAAACGAGTGTTGGACCTCGGCTGTGCTCTTGGCGCAATTACTTCGGCCATTGCCGACCATGGGGCTGATGTGATCGGTGTTGATATTTCCAAATTCGCATATCAGCACACTCATTTTGTGAATTTTGCATTCCTCAACACACCTGCCTGGGATTTGAAAAAAATCGAAGATAACACTGTTGATTTCATCCATTCAATGCATCTTTTGAATCATTTGACGAAAGATGAATTGGAAAAAACTTTCAAAGAAATCGTACGGGTTTCCAAAGATGGTGCCATCATGTTCATGGTCATGAAACTTGATGGTGAAGATGTCGATCCTCTGATTCACAATCACAAACGAGTTGAAATGGATGCATTGGCGGCAAAGTATGGGATGAAGAATGGTTCTTCTGCTTTGGCCAGCAAACTCAAGATGTGTGATCCTGGTTGGGATTTCATCACGAAGTACAAATGGGATGTGCTGATTTACCAAGTAAAGAAGGAGTAATCCATCATGACTTCAGCCGAAATCATTGCGGAACTTCGAACGCTGTGGGGTCTGCCAACGACCGATTATCCGGATTCCAAATTGACGGTTTTGATTGATAAAGCCAGGAAGAAATTGTCGGAATACTATCCGGAATTGGAATTGGCGTATACCACAACGGTAAGTGGACAAACGCTGTACACGGTCACACATACCACATTGATTGCGCTGAAGCAGATTTACTATCAATCTTCTGTGGACAAAACCTCCATGTTCAACGATCCGGATATCCGGGAATCGTTGCCGACCGAAGATAGCACATTCTCGCTGTCACGTGGGTTTGAATTCATTCAGCGGTTGAAAACGATGCAGGAATTGTATCCCAGCGAAGGTGTCATCAAAACCCACAACAAATTCGAACTGTTACCAACTCCATCCCAGAGCGGTATCCGAGTGTATTACGAGTATGCTCGGTACCGAACTTTGGCGGAAATCCCAACTCTGTTCGAAGAAGATATCCAGGCGTTGGTTATGTTTTACATCAAGGATATCCAATACAAGAAATCGTCTCGGTTGCAGGCTGGGAATCGGTACGATTTCGATCGACGCGGAAACATAAAAGAAGGTTCCACCGGTGGGAACGAAGAAAAGCAACATGCGCAAATCGAAGAAGATATCGTCAAAAACATCAAACTGAAAGTTATGAAACTATGAAGAAAAGTATTAACTTAAAGTTTACATTCGGCGATAGCATAAAAAATGTTAAAAAATATATTGAATGGTTTGATTTCGCAAAACGAACAATCAAAACGCAATTGAAAAAATTGCAAAAAGAAAATTTGTTGCAAGTGGTACATCAGGTGGCAAAAGAGCGTTTCACGGCGAGAAACATTCGACAAGACACGGAACGAATGCGTTCTATTATGAGAAGTTTTTATGCCACTGTGAAAACGACGGACAACAACACGGAAATTTCGATTGGGCATAATTATTTTGCTGGTAAGGACAAAACTTTTTATTACATCTCCTCGTCGAAAAAGCACGAAATCAAGGGGTCTGCCATTTTGAAAATGTTGGATCTCGGACGAAAAGTTTACAAGATTCCACGAAAATTCAAATATGGGAAAATCTTGGTATGGAGATACGGCGAAGATTCCAAGCCTATCTTTTACAAACTTGGTCCTAGTGGTCGTGGGCCTATCGTAGCAAAATATGCCGGGATGCAAAACAAAGGCGCAGGACGTGCAGGCGGGGGTACGCAAGTTCTTCAAAGAATCAAACGGGAACTGTTAAATTATACCGAACTGGTTCAAGCGCAATTGAAATCTGCGGTAAAAAAACGATTGGATAGCATCAAATGAGCAATTCAAAAAAAGAAAACATTCTTAACAAATTGGAATTGATTATCCGAAACATCGTTATTGGAAATAAACCATCAGAATCATCTGATAAAGTTTTCGAAAATACAATATCGTTTGTTGATCGCCAATATATTGGCGTTTCGATGGCCGATGTCGAAAATTCAAAAATGCCGTGGGTATTGATAAATAATGAAGGCGAAACTCTGAAAGGTCGTCCTAGTAAAAATTTTGATAGTCAATTGTTTATTCAGATAATTGGCTTCGTTAAAGCTGAAAATTCCGATCAGAACTTGGATTCATTGCTTAATTCGTTGCAAAGAGACATAATGGTTGCTATTCTTGAAGATGAGAGTCTTGGAGGATTGTGCAGCTACTTGATTCCAAGAGAAATTTACGTCGTTGACGAATTGGTCTGGCCTTTCGGTGGGTTTGTACTAAACCTGGAAATCGAATACTCGTTTTCCGGAACGAATTTGTAAAAGGAGAATAACAAGATGACCAGAGCATTAGGTTCAAATGCCATCATCAAATTTTGCCAAGAAGCTACCTGGGGGACGACCCCCGTTGCCCCGACCGAAGTTCATGGGATTGCTCCACGCTCGGAAGGTCTTGGTTCCACCCGGAATCTGTTTCAATCTGAAACGATTTCCCCCACCCGCGCCGTCGTTGGATTGGGCAATGGTAACAAAGCTGTCGCTGGAAACATTTCCACCGACCTGCTTCCCGAGGGGTTGGAAGTTCTTTTCTGTCACCTGTTGGGCCAGAATACCCCCGTTACGACGGGTTCCGGCATCTATACCCATGTCATCAAAGGGGCGTCTGGATATCTGGAAGGTCTTTCGATTGAGAAAGGGTTCCCGAACATCACGACCTTCTTCAAGTACACGGGTTGCCGCGTCAACTCCCTGACCATCAACATCGTCCAGGAAGGTTTCCACGAAGCTGTTTTCGATTTCATCGGCAAGGCTGAAACGGTTGACGAAGCAGCCACCATGATCGTTAATCCGGTCGGCGGCGTCACCTATGGAACGAAGAGCGGCTTCACTGGTTATCAGTGCAAAATCTACATTGATAGCGTCGAAGTGGGCGAAGCGGTTTCCGGTTCGATCACCATCACCAACAACTACGAAACCGATGCGTATGTTCTCGGCAGCGAATTCCGCGCCTCGGCTCTTCCTGGTCGTCGGGAATGTTCCGGTGATTTCACCATGTTCTTCCAGGATGTGAATGAATACAACACCTATGTTGCCGGTACCGAGGTTGCATTGAAGTTTGAATTCATCTCCGGTGCTGACAGTCTGAACATCGAATTCCCGATTGTCAAACTCAGTGGTGAATCTCCGAAGGTCACCGGACCCGGTGGTTTGAATCTGTCTCTGAGCTTCCAAGCTCGTTATTCCACGGCGGATTTGACGGACGTGATTTTCACGCTCGTCAACACACTGGATGAAATTCCGGCTCAACCAACGTAATCTGATTCCAACCAAAGAAACACCCAGGATTGATTTCCTGGGTGTTTTGTTATAATATGTTGCTATGTTTACGATACTGTGGCATTATTTAGTTGGGTATTCAATTTTTGAATTGATACCTGAAATTCCAACAATCATCAAGGAGTTTTACATCACTATGGAACTTAAATCTCTTGTTCAAAAAGCGAAAGCCGTTCGAAAAATCAATGATGTTGTTTACGACAAGGATTGGAATGTCGGGTTCAAACTCCAGTTTTTGCCCAAAGCCGACCTTCAGCGCATGATTGGCAAACATACCGAAATTGATTTCGATTCCCGTTCTCACACTCGGGAAGAAAAAATCAACAACAAGAACCTCACACGGGAAATTCTGGATACCTGCGTCGTCGGTTGGTTTGGTGTCACTCCGAAATGGCTTGCAACCCAAGTTCCCCTCGATCTGTCCGATGTGGAAGATCCGAATGCGGAAGTGCCGTTCTCTCAGGAAAACCTTTTGACCATCATCGACGAATCCTACAACCTGGAAGGTTGGATTTTCGAGAACGTGAAGGACGCTGGCAAATTTTCGAAGAAAATTGAGGCCGAAGTAAAAAACTAACTGAGTATGCGGAATGGACATTCACGCCAAATCGGGGGTCGTGTAGTGACTGTACCGCATTCTACATCCGAACAAAAAAGCAAAAGAACCCCCCATGTGAAACGAAAGACGGTTGTCCTTTCGGAAAACCTATTTTGTGGCCTGGAAATTTGTTTGCCTGGGAGCTTTTCCAAAAGTTATCGGGACAAGTAATTACCGGGGGCATGGGGGACATTCTTGGAATAAAGTTTGAAGCTATAGAATCTCTCTTCAACATCTATGGTATAATGGATAATGAAGAAAGGTTAATTCTGTTTGAGAAGATAACGTCGATCGACGAAGTTAGAATCAGAATGCGGTCTGATGAAATCAGATCAAACATGAAGTCTAAAAAATCGAAATAAATGCGCAAGCGATTGCGCATTTTCGATTTTACGGAGGAATTATGGCAAACGAATCAAATCCTATTTTGAATGTGAAGATCACAGGCGATAAAAACGCTACAGCCGCATTGGATGGGCTTATTGGTTCGTTTACGAAATTTTCTTCCGCAATTTCTTCATTACAATCCGACGCAACAAAAGTCGAAAAAATTATCAATGGTTTATCGAAAACGATTTCTTCCGGTGTTTCCAAAGCATTCTTCCGAGAAGTAAAAGGCAAAGGAAGTATTGCTGGCTTCGTGAAAAGCCTTGCGGATGATATGAAGAATGCAAACCTTCAAGCCATCAATGCGATGAAAACCGCCAAAGAAGTCGAAGTGAAACTGATGGCAGCGACCGAATCTGTTATCAAAACCATGAAGGGTGTGGACGATAAAATCTCGAAAGCCCCCGCTGCTATGAAAAGCAAAAAGCGCGTGGCGGGTGTACGGGGTGGAATCCTTGCCGATATGATGGATGGTGCCGAAGAAAAACAAGCCATGACCATGGCCGATTTCGAGAAGATGATTGCAAATCAATTGCCGTTTACACGTTTGAAAAAGGGTGATTTGCAGAAGATTGTTACGAAACTGAAATCGAATAAAGAACAGTATTCTGTGCTGCAAGAAGCATTGGCTGATAACAACAGAGCCGAAGTGGCAAAGATTGCAAAAGTCGTCACAACCTCACTGGAAAAATCGGGAATGGCTCCAGAAATTCTTTCCGCATCCAATTACAGAAAATCCAAAGGCGATTTGGTTGATAGCATTATAAAGATGAGTATGGCAGACAAAGTTGATCCAAATGTTGCTGCGCGTCGGAAACATCTTTTGACGAAAAGTATGGACGATTTGCGTTCACAATTGTCGGAATTGAAACTGGATGCTTTTGCAGAAAAGCAAAAGAAAGTGATTCTGAATGCGTTTGCTGGTGCCAAAAGCAAAATAGATGCAGGAAAATTCGCACAGTATCAAAAGGATAATTTGACGAATAAACTGAACAACGTTTTGGTTTCGGATATGTCGGCTGGGAACATGAAACGGGCTATCAAAGCCATCAAGGAGGAAACTTCCCAGGAAATAAAAGCGTACTCGGAAATCGAAAAAGATTACAAGCGTCTGGCAGCGCAAAAGCAAAGAATTGTCGCGTCATTGACGAACACGTTTGATACTGGGGCATCCAAACTTCCGAATCAGAAATTCACGGGAGGTCGAGAAGCACAGTTTGATTCTTTAAAGATGCAGTTTTTGACGCTTTCAAACAGCGGAGTCAACAAATCACAAATCCAGTCTTTGCTTCGGATGCAGAGAGAAGCGGAAATGCTGAAGCTGCAAGAACTTTCTGCGACCAAAGATGTAAAGAAAGCGGATTTGATCGAAGGGCTTTTGACAGCACAATTCAAAGCTCAGGGTGGTTATTCCAATACCGACTTGTCAAAAGCCAAAGCAAATTACGAAAAAATGACGATGGATCAACTCAGAACACAGATGAACAATCTGAAATTGGGTGATCTTGTCAAACGGAAAAACGATTATATTGATAGCGTATTCAACAAAGCAATGAATCAAGTCAGTGCATCGAAATTACCCACAACATCAAAAGATATGTTTTCGATGAAACTCACTGATATTTTTTCAAATGACAAAATGAAAAATTCCGACAAAAAAGCCGAACTCGACAAAATCAAGATGGCTTTCGATGCGGAAGTCAATAAAGCAAAAGAAATCGAAAAAATGACGAGTAAAATTCAGAATTTGCATCGACAAGTTGCAAAGAAGATTTCCGATGTCAAATTCGAACTTCCGAATCAGAAATTCAGTGGAAAGAATGATAAGAAGTTTTCTGGACTTCAAATCGAATTTTCCAAAGTTCTCAATGATCCGAATCTTTCGAATCAATTGAATTCATTGTACGATATCAGAGATAGACTTACTTCGTTGAAAGCCAAAGAACTTTCGTCGAATCGTGCAAGAAAAAGTAAAGTAACAATGGATACCAGAAAGGATTCATTGGAAAACAAACTGGCTTTCCTGGAACCGGTTACGGCGAATACATCCTTCCAGGATATGAAAGCGTTCGTCCAGAAGAAATACGGCGGGGATATCAAAGCCATGGAGAAAGCCATGGTGGATCTTACCGGCGACTCCAAGATGGCCAATTTGGCATCAGGGGTAGCTTCCAGGCGTGCAAAATTCATGGAGAAAGTGTACAACTCCCAGGGAATCATCGGTGTTCAAACCGGGAAAACGAAATTGGCCGATCTTGACCAGAAACTTTCACAAGCTGGTACCATCAAGAGCCAAGTAAAAATTATCGAGCAAGAAACCGAATCTCTGAAACGCTTGGTTTCTTCTCAAAAAACAAAACAAAAGATTGAAACAGATTATAAGCGTTTGTTGCTCCAGGCCCAAGGGCTGAAGATCGACAAGTACTTCGATCCGGCATACACTGCACCAACAACTTCACGAGGGATGCAAGCCGAATCAAAACGCATTTCAAATGATATTAACCAAACAAAAACCATTATTGCGCAATTGAAGCGCAGAAATCTCGATGAAGCAACAAAACAAAGTCTCCAGGCACAATTGGATACCATCCAAGGCGTGAAAGCTCCCGCGAAAACGGCTGCTGGTTGGGGGTTGTCAGCGGGAAGTATTTACCAAGTTCTCCGTGGTGCTGGTGGCGGTGGTACTGGCGGAACACCTCCTGGCGGTGCTGGTGCTGCTGGTAGTGGTGGAATCGTCCCGAATGCCATCGGTAATTTGATTGGAAGTTTCGATCAATTGTACGCTACTGTCAAAAGCGTATTGCCGAACATTTCCGGAATGATTGAATCATTTGGAGCCGGTTTCGTCAGAACTTTTTCCATTCTGGCTGGCTGGCTTGGGAAGTTGACCTTGGCGGCAATGGGTATGGCAGCAGCATTTGTTGGTGTTGGTTACATGATTAAGGATTTTGGTACCAACATCGTTTTCACGACGGAAAAAATGCGTGGATACAACATCGCTCTCTTGGGAATGATGAAAAACCAAACCGATGTTGACCAATTGATTGCGAAATCACAAAAAGTAGCCAGAGATTTCCCTGTCAGTTTTGAACAAGTTTTTTCGACAACCAAAGCATTGTCTCTTATTTCTCCATTGAAACCTCTGTTGAGTGATGCAGAAAATTCAGAGAAAACGTTGAAAAGTTTGTGGACGGTTGTTTCATCCTTGCAACAAATCGAACCAGAGTGGGGATTGCAAGGTGCTGTGTTCTCCCTCCGCGAAGCTCTTTCTGGGGATATGTTGTCATTGAAACGCCGGTTTGAAGTTCCGGTCAATCTCATCACTTCTGTCGATGGAAAAAAGATGACGGAAATGAAGAACGACCCAGCAAAGATGTTGACGACATTGGCCAATTACTTCGAAGAAGTTCTGGGTACTGATGCATTGAAATTGGCTTCACAACAATTCGGAATTGTCCTTTCAAAGATCGAAGGGCTTTGGTTCCAATTTCAAGTGAAAATCGGCGAATCCGGCATTTACGATAAAGTCGTCAAAGATATGCAGAAATTGAATGACATCTTGGAAACGGCTTTGAATGCTCCGGAAATGCGCAAACTCACAAGAAGAATTTCCGACGCTCTTTCCATGGGCTATGACGAAGTTGTTCGCGGGTTGAAAAGCATGTTCGGAATTATCGGTGATATCGTTGGGGTCGATCTTGTCAGCGATGATATCAACAAGCAACTGGGTTCGATGGTAAGTGCTCTGGAATACTACGTCAAAATTTTCAGTGGAATGGTTGATTTCGTTTCCAGTCCAAAAACAAAGAAAGCACTCATTGGATTATTCGAAGATGCCGTTGTCATGACAAAAGAGGCATCGAAAAGCCTTGTCGAATTCGTAACAGATTCGTACAAATTTTTTGAGTTTCTTGTGCAACAATCCGTTACTTTTGTGAAGAAAATAAAAGATACTCTTGGCATCAGCGACGAACAAGCCGCCAAGGGTATTTTGTTTCTGTATCTGTTCGGACCAGGGAATGCGTTGACGCTGTTGACTTCATCATTTACGACGATTACAACCTTGGCCGGTGGTATCGGGATGGCTCTGAAATCGTCGATGTTGATGGGAACAGCATCTTCCGTTTCGTCTTTGACTTCGGTTCTGACGGTGGCTTCCAATCTATTGAAAACCGTTACGATGATTGCGGTAGGACTCGGAAGTTGGGCGTTGTTGTTGTATGGAGTTTATTGGTCATTAAGTAGGTTTGACAAATACTTTGGAATTTTTGATAAATTGTTTGGTGATCCAAAAGATACAGAACAAACAAAAAAGGTCGATCAAGTTCAATCCAGTATTACCGAAATAAGCAGACTGCTCGATGTTTTCAAAACGAAATATGGGAAAGATGTTTTGGGCGGAATCTCGATTGATAAGTTATTTCAACCAGGGCAAACTGCCAATTATGAAGAAGCATTGAAAAAAATCACGACCGCAATGCACGAAGCGGATGGTCCGGACTTTCTGGCTGATTGGTGGCGTGGGTTTCATGTAATCGAACGTGCGCGAGACTTGATGATAGAAACGGCAGATGCCAGCAAAAAAATCGACTGGTCTGCTTATTCAACAGAACAACAAAGTTATGCCAAAAGTTTGCCCGAAACAAAAATCGCCGATGCTGCGCAAGAAATGGTTGGGAATCTCATTACCGGTGAAATATCACTTGGTAAAATTACTGAAGGATTCAAAAATTTTCTCGGGGCTGTTTGGGATTCAAGTGATGCCATCAATGGCGGATTGAATACACCACTGGAAAACACCATTGCGAACGTTGAGTATCTGAATAGTCTGTTGGCTCCGGGTAAGACTCTGAAGGGAATCACTCCGGAAAATCTGGTACGAGTAGAACAGATTGCAAAGGCGATTCATCTTGCCGGTGGTGCTGGTCCCGATATCACGTCGTTGTTGCGACCCGGTGACAAAGGTAAACATGGCGATGGTAATGCGGTTGATTATACCGTCAAAGCCATGAGTACAAGCCGAAGGATGGAACCCGCATTTTATGCGGAAATGGTCAAGAATGCCATACATTACTCCGACATGATTTTGTTCGAACAAAAGAAGGGCGAAGAGTATTGGAATCGTGCGGTACTGAAACGTCTGGAAGAAGAAACCGGTGGGAAAGTCAAGCTGTACGAAAACGAGAAATCGACGGCACCACATATTCATACACAGCTTGGTAAATTGGCAGATGGAACAATTGCAAGTATTCTGGCGAAGGTTTCTGTTCTTGGAAATGAAGCGTTGAGTGCTGTTGGTGATGCCGCGAATAAAAAGATTCCGGAGAGTTTCGATACCAAGTTCATGGATGACGTGAAACAAAAATTCTTCGATGGTTACAAAAAAGCATTTGGATTCTGGTCAAAAAAGCCGATAAAATCCAATTTGGAACAACGTTATGTAGAAGAATATCTGTCCACTGACATTGATAAACTTGCGAGAGAAAACCAAACAGACATGGCCATGTTTGGTAAACCGGCATTGGAAAAACTTAGAACAGAATTCACACAAAAAGCGCAGGCTATTCGTTCCGGTGGCCAATTCATGGATGACGCTGCGGAAATGCTTGGTTTGACTGCATTCCCTGCGTTCAATTTCTTGCGAAAGATGCCGACCCCGTTTTTGAGCGTGGAAAAACAAGCAAAAGAAGTTGAAGCCGATGCCAAAGTCGCCGAAGGACGATGGAAGAACCTCACAGAAAAAACGTATGCCAGCATGGCAAATGCGTTTGACTTCCAGTATTTCCGGGGATTTCAAAAAGATGCCGTTGCTGCTTTTGAAGATAAATTCCGCTCCGAATTCATAATGGCTACTCAAGCCAACAAAGATATGCCGCTGGAATTGCGTTACGACGTTGCGAAGGCTTTGCAAGAAGTTTTCAAGGAGATGGATGCTGGAGTTTCTGCTGAAGAAAGCATTGCAAAATTGCGCAAACAACTGGAATTGACAACAGATTCCATTCTGACATTAGGTATTTCGGCAGAAGGTATCAATTTTCAAAAATTATTTGCCGGTGTTCAATCCATGGCGAAAAATGTTCCTTTGTTGTCGGCTTTGATTGAAACATACAACCAATTCACAGAAGCAAAAAAGGAATCCCAGCCTGTGGATTTGCAATACAATGCCGACATGGAAAAATTCAGCAAAAACATCAAGGGTATGGATTTGTCGAGACTCCGGGAAGTCCGAAAAGAGTTGTACGCAATTGATCGTGCAAGACGCCAAGAAGTGTACGCTGGAATCCAGTCTCGTTTGGTTCGCGACAAGGCTACACCTGGAGAGAGCTTCCAATTCGGAATGGAATCCGCCGTAATCGAATGGAAAACCTGGGCCGAAGAAGTATTCGATATCGGTAAAGAGTTGGTTGGAAATCTTACATCCACATTCGAAACGAATTTTTTCGATGTATTAACCGGAAAAATGAAATCATTGGCGGATACTTTCCAGAATATCGGGAATTCTATTCGTGACATGATTATGAAAGTCGTTTCCAGGATGTTGGCTCTTTCGGCAACAAAAATCGTCCTGGGAATCGACATGAATGCCAATGGTTCGATCAATGGCGTCTCTGGCGGATTACTGGGGCCATTGTTCCAGAAGATCACGGGGGTAGGACAAACTGGCTCTGGCGGGGCAGGAATTGCATCGCTCCCAGCCAATATGATTCCGATGTTCACCGGGAATGCAGCAGTAGGTACCCAAGCTGCTACTCGTGCTGCCATGATTGCAAGTGGGGCTGGTGCCGGGGTAAGTGGGATTCCTGGTGCGATAAGTACGGGCCTGGGCATGGCGGCTGGCAAGGCAGCAACGGCAAACACATGGCTTGGTGGAATCATGGATAAAGCTGGCGCATTCCTGGGCACTCCCGCAGGAATGGCGACATTGGGACTTGCTCTGTTCTCGTCACAACCAGGAAGATTGTTCGGTGGTACGAAAGACAATACTGCCGAAGGTCGTGCTGCGTATGATTCTTCAACGTCCACATACGACAAGATGATCGGAAAGAGCAGATCCGCTTTCCTGAAATATTCGAATGTTCCCAATTTCGATGTTTCGCAGATTCAGGCACCGGTTGGCTGGGAAACTGAATCTGGCGACGGTTGGTTCCGTGGACCGAAAACAAAAAGTTTCGAAGTTTCTGAGACTGCGATGCGCAACAGTATTCTGAAGTATTATGAGGATATAAAGAAAGTTGCGGCTAAACATTACGAAAAGGAATTGGAAATTTCTCGCTTGAAAGAGACAAACAATTTGAAAGCGATGAACATGGAATTCGAAAATCGCGAAAGATATTTGTCTCGGGTGCAGATACAATTGGCTCGTGCGGAAGCAGACCAGGATTGGGACAAGGTTGACGATTTCATTGATACCATCGGTACGACAACGAACGAATTGGCGCAGATGAAAGATGCAATAAAAGCAGTTGTCGAAGAAACCGGCTGGGCTGCAAAGAGATATGAGATTCTGTCCACAGGTGGTAACGAAAAACTTCTTGAGAAGCTGGAAATGGATCAATTGTATGCAAAAGCGGCAAAATTCGAGAAAAATACTCTTGAATGGTACAACGCACAAAACGAAATTCTCGAAAGACAATTGAGCAATGCAACAAATATCATCAAACTATCAATTGACATTGATAAGAAATTGCACGAATCAATTGCATCTTTGTATGGAAATAGATTCCTAAACAAAGATTATTCCTATTCGTTCAGCCGAGGATTGGGACAAGGTGGCGGAACAGTCAATGGAAATTACATGACCGATTACCAGAATCAACTCGGCGTGCAATACGCAAAGCTGAAACAGGCAGAACAAGGTATTCGTCCTTCTGGATACGATAAACCAATTGGATACCGGCTGAAGAGTCAAGAAGCTCAGTATGACACTGGATATTACCAGAATTCAGTTCGTGCAAACATTCTGAATCCAGGAACATCAACTACGAATGGTGCGCCGGAATTCATCAAAACCGGTTCTTTGAAGTTCGGATTTGACCAGGAAATTACCGAAGGACAGGCAACCAAAATCAAGAACAAAGACTTGACGGTTCTTGATGATCTTTTCGGTACCGAATGGCTCGATCATATTCTGTTGCAAATCAACCAGACGAAACAATCATTCTTCAACGATTTGTTCGCAGGAAATACTGTACAAACAATACTGCAAAGTATGGATGATATTAGCAACGGAATTTCGGAAGAGATTTCCAGAATTCTGAAAGATGCAAGTACAAAAAATCTCAGGCTTTCAAACGAGTATCGAATTGCATCGTTGTTCAAATCGCAAGATCAGATGTTCTCGGAAAGTGTCGGGCTTGTTATCAAACAAATGGATGCAATTCGAACACAGATGGAAACCCATGCGATTGGTACGACGGAGCGAACCGACCTGGATGCGATGCTTGCTGACTTGGAAAGCGAATTGACCGGCAATATCGAAACAATGGCAGGTTCGGTACGGGAATGGCTGGATGCCGGATTTATTTCTGTCACTCGCCTTTCTGGAATCAAGTGGACCGATCCGATTGAAAAGATCATTACCCAATTCAATTCTATTGCAGCGGAAGTAGATAAAAAAACATTCAACGGCAGTATCTTGGAATCAGCCAAAGAACTTACGACATCAGAATACAATGATATCGTCAAACAGGTTGGCAACGTAAATGCGGATGTATATGGTGCTCCCAGCTTTCTGAACATGAACAACAGCATGGCAGTTATGTCAAAACTATATCCCACGGTTGGAAATGCAATTCGTGACACTGGATCGGGGTGGGATGCTTGGTACGACGAAGAATTGTCGAAAATAAAGGAACGGTTGAAGAATACCGATACAAGCAGCGACAAATTCTATCAGGCACAGACCGACCTTTTCAATCTGATGAAAGAACGTGCTGACCATCTGAAACAGAAAGCAGAAGATGCTTCTGATTCGATGGAAGATATGCTTGGCAGAATCGAAGAAACAATGCGTGCGCGAATTGCCGAAGAAGCCAAGACGAAAAAGGGTGATGTGTACTTCGTCGATGTTGGGCAGACTCGCGATGCTCAAAAGATGTTGGCAGAACTGATGGAACGGGTCAAAACGAACGATCCGGAAGCACTCAAATTGCTTGAAGAATTCAAGAAAAAAATGCTCGGAATATCGAGGTAAAATATGAAAGCAATCTTTGATTACAAACCGGCGAATTCATCCGACAGTACCGTTACCATTACTTCTTCGTCGGCAATGTCCGGATATCCCAACACGAATCTGAAATATATCCTGCCTATTAAAGCATGGAAGAGCAACAGCGTCGTCACGAATTCGTGGGTACAGTACTACTTCGGTGCCAGCGCTGTGACATACAATGCGTTGTTGTTGAATCGTTTCAATTTTGCTGCATTCACGGTACAAACATCGAGCGATGGTAACACTTGGACAACCGTCGAAACTGTAACAGGGCTTACAAAAGATGAAATCTATGATGAATACTATATGCACCGCTGGGTAGATTTAACTGGTTCCTACAAATATCTGCG
>Ga0172381_10000524_pt1 | contig 46316 bp, 51 predicted proteins | sample Leawel6488metaG_FD_119754 | JGI IMG/M metagenome (GOLD analysis project Ga0172381, IMG submission 119754) | Leachate microbial communities from a municipal landfill in Southern Ontario, Canada - Leachate well 64-88 metaG | ecosystem: Engineered > Solid waste > Landfill > Unclassified | place... | reverse complement strand
GTACACAGCAGTGTCGGGGGAACGCAGTGGAAGGATCCTTCATATTTGTAGATTACTTTTCAAATGCTATATTGTTTGAATTGTAGTCTGAGAGTATGAAAGATCCCACTTTTTTTGACAAAACAGGGGGTGGGGTGGTAGGATATAAATATCTCAAATTAGCTTAAAATCAAAAATTAGCTTAACAAAATAATTTTGTGCAAATGGTTGCGAAAAATAGAAATTTAGATGTTGCGAAAGTTAAAAAACTTGCCGATGGATCCACCATGCTTGGACAAATGGCTTTGGAAAACGGTTTGATTGATGAAATCGGTGATCAATATGATGTAGAAAATTATTTGAGCGAATTAATTGGCGAAAAAGTGAATATTTGTTGGTAAAAATTTAATCTATGTCTCCCAAAAAAATCTTAAAAAACAAAGGTGTAATAATCTATCAAGCAAAATCAGGCGCTATTGAGCTTCGGGGTGATTTTTCGCACGAAACTATTTGGGCGAATCGCATGCAGATGGCTGAAATATTTGGTGTAAATCCACAAGCAATTTCAAAGCATATCCAGCATATTTATAAAGAAAAAGAGTTGGAAAGAAAGGCAACTAGTTCCAAAATGGAACTAGTTCAATATGAATCGGGTAGGCGAGTGCGTAGAAATATAGATATCTATAATCTTGATATGTTGATTGCCGTAGGATATCGGATAAATTCTGTTGTTGGTACTAAATTTCGTCAGTGGGCGACTAAAACCTTGCGAAGTTATATTGTGGATGGTTTTGCGGTGAATAAAAGTAGAATTGCAAAAAATTATACAAAGTTTTTAGAGATGGTAAATGATGTTAAAAAGCTTTTACCCGCGGGAACGGTCATAGATCCAAAAGACGCGGTAGAACTCGTGTCGGTTTTTGCTGATACTTGGTTGTCACTTGATGCTTATGATAGAAATTCTTTATCCAAAGGAAAATTAACCAAAAAGAAGGTTAAAATCACTGCTGACAAAATCACGGAAATTCTTGTGGAATTTAAAACTGATTTAATGAACAGGTCGGAGGCGACTGATATTTTTGGAATAGAAAAAAATCACGGATCCATGACAGGAATTGTCGGTAATGTGATGCAGTCTTTTGAGGGTAAAGAATTATATGAAACCGTGGAGGAAAAAGCGGCACATTTATTATATTTTATAGTCAAGAATCATCCGTTCACTGATGGAAACAAAAGAAGTGGGGCATTTGCTTTTGTGTGGTTTTTAAAACAATCCAATATTTTAGATGTGACGAAGCTTACCCCTTCTGCGCTCACGGCTATAACTATTCTGGTTGCCAGTAGTGATCCTAAAGAAAAGGAAAAAGTGGTGGCTTTGATTTTAAACCTTATCACAAAAAAATAGTTCAAACAAATAACCTATGAAAAATAAACCTATCATCCCAAATCACATCGCCATAATTCTTGACGGCAACCGTCGTTGGGCAAAAAAGAGGGGATTACCGTCAATTATTGGACATAAAAAAGGTGCTGAAAGATTAAAAGAAATTATTAGCTATTCAGCTGAAATTGGAGTAAAAATTTTTACTGCTTATGTTTTTTCTACAGAAAATTGGCATCGTTCTAAAAAAGAAGTGGATTATTTGATGAAATTGCTTGTGGATTTTATTGATAAATATTTGGTGGAAATGAAAGAGAAAAATATCAGATTTAAACATTTGGGTTCTAAAGATGAGTTGTCGGATGTGGTAAAAGATAAAATTGCAAAAACGGAGCAGGAAACGAAAAATAACACTGGAATGATTTTTTGCCCAGCGTTGAATTATGGCGGGCGAGATGAATTGGTAAAGGCAGTAAGAAAAATAGTAAAGACAAAAATAGTTTCGGAAAAAATTACAGAAGAAACTATTGCGGAAAATTTATATATTACAGGCGTGTCTGATCCTGATTTGCTTATTCGCACTTCCGGCGAACAGAGATTGTCCGGATTTTTACTTTGGCAGTCGGCATATAGTGAATTATATTTTACGAAGACTCTGTGGCCAGATTTTACGCCGACACAATTGGATAAAGCAATTGAGGAGTATAATAATCGGCAGAGGAGATTTGGGAAGTAAATTTTATGAATCTAAATATCAAAGTAGACAAAATATCTCTCTCTGAAGCGCGAAATAAAGTCGTGGATTTATTATCCTCCCTAGGACAATTTAAAATATTTACTCCCAATCCGGAAATGTATGTCAAAGCACAAAAAGATAAATATTTTATGCAAGTTTTAAATAGTGGAGATTTGAATCTTTGTGATGGTTTTGGTTTGTCTTTTTTTTATCGCACACCTCGAATTCCTGGGGCTGATTTTATTTATGATATTTGTGCTATCGTACGAAATAAGCAAAAGAAAGTATTTTTACTTGGTTCCGGAGATGATGAAGTAATCAAAAAATCTGCGGAAAATTTAATCAAAAAAACACCTGGTTTAATTATTGTTGGTACAGATAAAGGTGAGAAAATTGAAGAAATAGGTGAAATATTAAAATATGATCAAGCCCTAAATGATAAATTATTGGAAAAAATAAATAATTCCGATGCAGAAATTCTGTTTGTTGGTTTTGGGATGGGCAAGCAAGAAAAGTGGATTGAAGAAAACTTAATTAAAATACCTAAAATTAAAATAGCTATGGGAGTAGGTGGAACTTTTGATTTTATTTCCGGTAAAATTCAACGCACCCCTTGCTTTATGAGACAAATCGGGTTAGAATGGGTGTATCGACTGATTCAAGAACCGCGACGGATAAAAAGAATTTGGCATGCGACTGCTGTATTTATATGGAAATTAATTTTTTAAATTTTATGTTTAAAACTCGTTTTGCCCCAAGTCCCACAGGCTTTTTACATGTTGGTGGCTTGCGCACTGCCCTTTATGCTTACCTTGTTGCTCGTAAAAATCAAGGCAAATTTTTGTTACGCATTGAAGACACGGATCAAGAAAGAACCGTGGTTGGTGGTGTGGAAAATATTTTAAAGTCATTAGCTTGGGCTGGAATTGTTGTGGATGAAGGTGTAGTAGAAAAAGATGGAAAAATAATTCAGGTGGGAGATAATGGTCCATATATTCAATCCGAACGATTGGAAATTTATAAAAAATATGTGGATGAATTGGTGGTAAAAGATTTTGCTTATCCTTGTTTTTGTTCCGCTGAACGCTTGACTGAATTGCGTGATTATCAACAAAAAAATAAGTTGCCAACCGGCTATGACGGTTGTTGTCAAAAATTAAGCAAGGAAGAAATTGCGAAGAAAATTTCTACTGGAGAAAAATATGTCATCCGCATGAAAATGTCGGAAATCGGTGAGACAAAGTTTGTTGACGAAATTAGAGGAGAAGTGGTTTTTAAAAATGAATTGATTGATGATCAAATTATTTTAAAATCAGATGGTTTTCCTACCTATCACTTAGCGGTGGTTGTGGATGATCATCTGATGGAAATAAATTATGTAATTCGTGGAGAAGAGTGGTTGAGTAGTACTCCAAAACACTTGCAACTGTATAAATATCTTGGTTGGGAGCCACCAAAGTTTGCGCATCTGCCATTGATTCTTAATCCGGATAAATCCAAGCTAAGCAAACGACAAGGGGATGTGGCTGTAGAAGATTATCGAGCTAAAGGATATTTACCAGAAGCCTTGATAAATTTTGTGGCATTTCTTGGTTGGAATCCTGGTGATGAACGAGAATTATTTACTCTGGATGAATTGATTGAAGATTTTACAGTTGAAAAGGTTGGTCGTGCCGGGGCGGTGTTTAATTTGGAAAAATTAAATTGGTATAATAAAGAATATTTGAAAAAGAAAGATAATAAGGAATTGGTAATTTTAACCAAACAATTTTTTATGATTGCGGGAGTAGATTTGGAAAATAAAGATGATACCTGGCTTGTGAAAGCTATTGCTTTGGAAAAAGAACGCGCTACCACTCTTCTGGAATTGGCGGAAAATTTACGCTTTGTTTTTACTTTGCCGGATTATGAAGGCAAAATTTTAGTGTGGAAAAAAAGTGATACTACTTCTGCGAAGAAAATTTTAAATGAATTAAAAGAATTTTTAGAACAAATTCCGGAAAGCGATTGGATGAAAGACAAAATGGCGGAAAAAATAGGGGAGTGGATAAAAGAAAAAAATTTAACCAATGGCGAAGTCCTATGGCCACTTCGTGTGGCCTTATCAGGACAAGAAAATTCCCCTGGACCGTTTGAAATTGCCGAGGTGTTGGGGAAAGAGGAAAGTTTGAGGAGGGTGGAAAAAGGGATTAAAAAGTTAAATTAAAAAATTATGTTTGAAGAATTTAAAAAGTTTGCAATTAAGGGGAATGTAGTGGATTTGGCTGTTGGTGTGATTATAGGCTCGGCTTTTGGTAAAATCGTTAGTTCTTTTGTGGCAGATATTATCATGCCACCAATTGGTGTTTTAATTGGGGGAATTGATTTGTCACATTTATCCGTAGTTCTCAAAAAAGCATCTATAGGAAATGAAGCTGTCACTTTAAATTATGGGTTGTTTATTAATAATATAGTGGATTTTTTAATTATTGCCTTTACTATTTTTATTGTAATCAGGCAAATAAATAAATTTCATAAAAAAGAAGAAACCAAACCGCTGGAAATTAGCGAAGAAGTTTTACTTTTGCGAGAAATTCGTGATGCAGTAAAAAAATAGAACAATATACTCATTCTATCTTTTGTGCTATAATACCCTCATGCGAAAAATAACGTATATCTTAATCATTTTATGTGTTTTAGTTGGTGTCACCATCACCAGTCATTTTGTGTTTTCTGAACCGGATGCTACAGGTGGAACCACTGAGGAAATTGATGCGCTCAATAAACAAATCAAAGCCAAGCAAGACAAAATTAAACAAATTGAAGATACAATCGCTAAATATAACAAAAGTATTCAACAAAAACAGACCGAGGCGGTGTCTCTCCAAAATCAAATGAGTATTTTGGATAATAAAATAGCTCAAGCAGAAGCAGATATTGAAGTGACTGAGGTTAAAATAGATCAAGCGTCATTGGAAGTGGAAGCCTTGGAATTAACTATTACGGAAAAAGAGCGAGTAATTTCCAAGCAAAAAATCATTGTCGGACAAATGGTCAGAGAAATAAACAGTGAAGACCAAAAAAATTATTTGGAGATTCTTTTAACTAACAACAGTTTTGCTGAGTTTTTTGATCAGATTAAATATTTAGAAAGTGTATATACTGATTTGGGTAAGTCAGTCAAAACTTTAAAAGGAATCAAAGAAGATTTGGAAGGCCGCAAGCAACAAGTGGTAGATAAACGACAAGTATATGAAAATTTAAAAGCTGATTTGGAAAATAAGAAAAAAGATTTGGAGGAAAGAAATTTTGCTAAACAAGATTTATTGATTATGGCAAAATCTTCTGAAGCTCGTTATAAGATTATATTAGCCAGTTTAAAACAAGAATATCAAGCTGAAGAAAGTGAAATTCAATCGTATGAGCAGAGTGTTAGGCAGAAATTAGCGGAAATGGAAAAACAAAATCAAGATTTAGGTGATTCCACCGGAGCTTTTGCTTGGCCAGTGCCCAGTCGATATATTACTGCGACTTTTCATGATCCAGATTATCCGTTCCGTAATGTTTTTGAACACAGTGGAGTAGATATTCGTGCAGCCCAGGGTACACCAATTCGAGCGGTGGCCGCTGGTTATGTGGCTCGTGCTAAACGATGCACCCTCGCCAGTTGTTACAGCTACACCTTGATTGTTCACTCCGCCGGATTGTCTTCACTCTATGGACATATGAGTAAAATTTTAGTAGAAGAAGATCAATTTGTCGGTCGGGGGGATATTATTGGTTATTCTGGTGGTACTCCTGGTTCAGCTGGTTCCGGGCCATTTGTCACCGGCCCACATCTTCATTTTGAAATTAGAAAAAATGGAATTCCAGTAGATCCGATGGGTTATTTTTAAGATTATTTACTCTGAAACTTTTTATGCACTTCCTTCAATTTTTTATTCGTCACATGCGTATAGATTTGCGTGGTGGCGATATTTTTATGTCCGAGTAATTCCTGAACTGAACGCAAATCAGCTCCTTGTTCCAAGAGATCAGTGGCAAAGCTATGGCGTAAAGTATGTGGGGTGGCTGATACCGGCAATCCGGCCATGGCTGTATATTTTTTTACTAATCTTTCTACAGAACGCAAAGTTAATCTTTCTTCTTCTTCGTCGCCTAAATTTTGACTATGGTTCAGAAAGAGGGGGGGGTGGAGGTTATTGAAGCGTTTTTTGATATAGACAGCTAACCATTTGAGAGCGCGTGGAGAAAAATAAATAGTTCGTAATTTTCCACCCTTACCTGTGATGCTTAATTCCAGATCTTCAAATTTACCGGCCAATAAATTTCTGAGGTCGAACTGTGTAATATTAAGCGACACCAACTCCGAGACCCGGGCACCGGTGGAGAAGAGGACTTCGAGAATTGCACGATCTCTGGAACCAGTGATAGAATTCTCTTCCGGCATTTCAAAAAGTTTTTTTACCTGTTCCCATTTCAAGAATTTTATTTTCTTATCATTTTCTGTGAGCTTAGGAAGTTTTATTTTTTCCGCAGGATAAGAGGGGACATCTTTTTCCGTCAAATATTTAAAAAGGTTGCGTAAGGCGATGAGATAATAGTTTTGGGTGGTCTTTTTAATAAAATTACCGGTCTTTTCATCTTTTTTGTGAGATAGGTAAAGACGATAATCCCAAATCAATTTTTCTTTGACTTCTGATGGCTGAATTAGTTCCTGGCCGGTGTGTTTGAGCCAACCGCTGAATGTCCGAAGAAAGTTATCATAGTTCTTGGTAGAGATAGGTGAGAGACCTTTTTCCACCTCGCAATATTCTAAATAATCAGGAATATATTTAATCAGAGTCTTGTTCCCCATATAGTTAATGTTAATTAAGGTATATTATACGACATTGTATTTATTATAATATAAATCACAAGAAAATACTTGTGGATAAGTTTTTTTACTCCTGTCTCCTGTGTCCTCCACTGCATTCGCCATTTAGTTATATTGGTGAATTGCAGTCGGGATGATGGCATCCTGTGTGTTTTGTGCTAGTTGTATTGTTGCTTAGTGGTATCATTTAACCTTTTTATCACTTCCCCCATCTTAAAACGCTGTTTTTTAGGTTTTAGCTTTAATTAGCCAAAATAATGGCTAAAATAGCCCTATTTCCAAAATATCCTTTCACCTTGACGCAAATCCACATATTCGGTCGGCTTAACTTCTTTTAAAATAGTTTTTAGATTGTCTACTTGAGTTTTAATATCATTGTTCTGATCAAACATGATATACCAATTACGATCAATGAAGATTTTTATACCGGCAGTCAAGTTTTCAATCTCAAAATATTTAACTTCAGCCAGATTTTGTTTTTCCAGTTCTTTTTGCCAATCAGAGATGGTTTGTAGTAAAGCCGGGCTTAAAATAGCTTCATTTTTCATTCGTTCTTCAGCTTTTTTATCATAAATTATTGGATTGGTCGCAAATTCTTTTTTGATTAAAGCCATATCAGGCAAATGTTTGTTTGGATCAAAATAAATTTCTTCCACCACAGTTGAAGTGACTGTGGTTGATTCTGTTATTTCTGCGGTAGTAGTTGTAGAAGTAGTAATCTCTATGACCGGAATAGTTTCAATGTCGTTTAATATTTCAGTGACCAGTCGCCCATTTTCATCTATCAAATAATATTTTTCCCCAGTATCATATACTACTACACAATTTTTTTCTTGAATTTTTATAGCCAGTTCGCGAGGAAAAACTTTAGTGACCACAGCATCTTCCAAGTCAAATTTTTCCATGAGACTCTCCTCTACTCTACCTTTGCGTAAAAGAAAATAGTTATTACTTGGAAATATTTTTCCTTTGTTTAAAAAATTTTCTTTGACAAAATTTTCTATTTCTTCCTGCTTGTTTATTTTATAGCCTTCCACACTCAATCTATCAATTCTAAAATATGGTAAATAAATCATCAAAATCAACCAAGCCAAAAAACAAGTAATCAAAAAAGATATAACAGCAATTCCTTTCCAATTTTTTTTTGGTTTTTGTTTCCAAGGGTTACCTCCAAAGCGTTCATCAAAAGAAGTTTGCTTATTTTGGTTTTTATTATTTTTTTTATTTATTTTTAAAAAACTTAATAATCCGGCTTTCTTTTTTTTGATTTTACCGGGACGATATTGTTCAAAGTTTACTTGCGATTTATAGAGATTTACCATTTTTTATTTTGATTTTTTATATTCTTATTATACCCTGCTATTGACAAAAAGGCAAAAATGTGCTATAATATATTTAATTCAGTAATAAAATAGGTGTAAAGTAGAAAAAATAAGTAGAAATGTACCAAAATACTTCAAAATAACAAAAAATTGGCTTAATTCAGCCGGTTTTTTTATTAAACACTTGACAAATACTTAAAATTGTGGTATTTTTATTAAAATTGTTTACTCAAAAAGAAAGGGAAAAAAACATGGAAAAGAGACAAACAATTAGATCGCATAGTTCCCCTCCACCGCCACTTACCAAAATAAAGATCAATCAACTTTCTTTTCCTTCCAATTTTGATTGTTTATTAGTTCTTCTTGTCCTACAAGCTCATGAGGGAGAAAATTTTAATCGTGGTTTTCTCTCCAAAATATTTAGGGAATCTTATGGTGAAGAGATTGTGTTGCCAAAAGAGGTGTTACAACGATCTATTCAGAAGTTGCTCTACGACGATCATGTGATTTTTTTCAAAGAAACTTTAATCTTTAGATTGACCGACAAAGGTCAAAAAAAAATTAAGGAAAGTGCAGCTTTAAAATTTGTTGCAAAACAGTTCATTAAAAACCTATAAGTGTTGGAGGTTGGGGTTAAAATCCCAACCTATTTTTTAATTTGTTATTACATCTTCTTAAATCCTGTATATTTTCTTAATTTTTTTGGAATGACCACCTCCCCGTTTTTGGTTTGATGATTCTCTACAAGGGTAATGGGAAAACGGCTAAGTACCACAGCAGTTCCATTTAAAGTGTGAGCGAATTCATTTTCTCCGTTTTCTTTTTTGTATTTTATATTCAATCTTCGGGCTTGATAATCCAGGCAGTTGCTGGTACTCGTAATCTCTCCATATCCCCCATTTTCACCTTGCATAGTCATCCAAGCTTCAATATCAAATTTTCGATAAGCCGGTCCACCCAAATCCCCACTTGCAATGTCAATAACTCGGTAAGGAATTTCCAAGCCATCAGCTATCTTTTTTTCCATATTTAAAAGCTCCTGATGAATTTTTTCGCTATCTTCCGGTTTGCAAAAAACAAACATTTCCAGTTTAGTAAATTGATGTACTCGATACAACCCCCTACTGGTTTTACCATAGGCTCCGGCTTCGGTACGAAAACAATGAGAGATGGCCGCATATTTTTTTGGTCCTTCTGATAAATCTATAATTTCATTGGCATGATAACCACCAACCGTAATTTCTGCAGTACCAACTAAGCTCAAATCACTATTTTCTATGGAATACACCTGGGTTTCCGCACCACGCGGATTAAAACCAATACCTTCTAAAATTTCATCTTTGGCCATGTCAGGTGTTTCCAACAACTCAAAGCCATTTTTTTCTAAAATATCTAAGCCATAATTTATTAGAGCCAGATTTAGACGCACCATTTTATTTTTACTGAAATAAAATTTGGATCCAGCTACTTTGGCACCTCGTTCAAAATCAAGCATATTTTTTCCCACCAATAGCTCCTCGTGATTTTTTGGTATAAAGTCAAATTTTGGTGGAGACAGCTTAGTTTCCAAGACTTTAAAATCATTCTCTCCCCCGATAGGACTGTTCGAATGGGTCAAATTGGGAATACTTAATAAAATTTCTTGATATTTTTTATCTATTTCCTCTAAAGATATTTCCAATTTTTTTATTTCTTCTCCAACATTTTTTAATTTAATAATTTCTTCAGGAGTAGGTTTGCCTTTTGTTTTTTGATTGCGTTCAGCACGCATTTGTTCAGTTTTTGTTAAATTTTCCCGTCTTTGTTCATCCAACTTTAACAATTTATCAATATCCACCTTGATCCGTCGATTGACACAGTTTTGTTTAACTAACTCTTTATTTTCTCTAATGAATTTTATATCTAACATATTTTTACTTAAATATTTCAGTTTTATGAGGTGAAAGTCTAACGATTCGCGTGGTTTCCGGAATATTGTCAGATAAATCATCCACGAATACTTTTTGGTCAAAACCCAAAGCCACAATATCCGGTATTTCTTCGCGAATAGCCCGATAAGGATCATCCAAATATCCCAACCGTACTTTATCCGCTAGACCAAGTTCCATTACCTGTTTCATTCTTTGATCTTGATTGTGTTTTGGTTGTTTATTACCCAAAGAGGAAATTGTTTTATCCAAAGCAATAACTACCACCAGATAGTCGCCATATTCTTTAGCTTCTTTGATAATGTGAACATACTGTTCCAATAGCTCATCAAAGGCACCAAAGATAATTACTTTTTTCATATACTTTAAAGATGATAAGGAATAAAAGGAGAAGTGCGGACTATTTGAACATTTTCATCCAATTGAGTAATTAGATCATTTACTACAAATTTTTGATAATGACCGATGGCAACAATATTTGGTTTTTCATCCGCAATTATTTTATATTGTACCTGACTGTGACCAACCATGACTTTGTCTGCGATGTTTAGTTCTTTGACTTCTTTTAATCTGAATTTTTCTTTGTTGTTGAATTTTATTTTTTGTTCTTTTAAAATTTTATCCGGAATAATTATTACAGTTAGATGGTCTCCATATTCTTTTGCCTCTTTCAAATGATGCACGTGATTGGGCTCAACAGTGTCAAATATTCCAAAGGCAACTACTTTTTTCATGTTATTTCTTTATGGGTTTTAAAGTGGGAAACAAGATAACTTCTTTGAGATTATCCGAATCGGTGAGAATTTTGATCAAGCGGTCAATTCCCATTCCCAATCCAGCGGTTGGTGGCATACCCTGTCGGAGTGCTTCTACAAAATCTTCATCATATTTCATTCCTTCTTTATCTCCGGCCACCACCAGTCGTTCTTGTTCAAGAAATCTTTCTTCTTGGTCAATTGGATCATTAAGTTCCGAAAATCCGTTACACAGCTCGTTTCCTCCGATACAAACTAATTGCATTCTTTCAGCGTATTTTTTATCATCTGCCTTTCTTTTAGCTAAAGGTGAGAGCTCAATCGGATGATCAATCATAAAAATAGGATCGATAATTTTTGGTCGAGCATAAACTTTATAAATCTCATCAATTACTTTGCCTCGGCCAGTGTTTTTGTCAATGCCGTCAATTTTTAAATCTACGGCTTTTTTAAACATGGAGATTTGATCTGGATAATCTTCGATATCAAATTCAGCGTATTCTTTGATAATGTCACGCATGGTTTTTCTTGGGTATGGCGGGGTAAAATCTACCTCTTCTTTTCCTATCTTGAATTTTAAAGGTAAACCGGCGGAAATTATTAATTTGGGCAATAAATCCTCCATCAGATTCATTAGATCGTGATAATTGGCATAAGCCCAATAAAATTCAATCTGGGTAAATTCCGGGTTGTGGTTGTTGTCGACACCCTCATTGCGAAAACATCTGGCAATTTCGTAGACTTTTTCAAATCCACCGATAATCAATCGTTTTAAATAAAGTTCCGGAGCAATCCGTAAAAATAATGGTATATCCAAAGTATTATGATGGGTAACAAAAGGTTCGGCATTTGCACCGCCATATAGAGTTTGCAAGATTGGTGTTTCTACTTCATAAAATCCTAAATTATCAAAATAATTTCTTAATTCTTTAACAATTTGACTGCGGAGCTTGGCAATAGCCATAGAATTTTTGTTGGCCAGTAAATCTAAATATCTTTTTCTATATCTGATTTCCACATCATTTAAACCGTGAAATTTTTCTGGTAAGGGCAACAGAGATTTGCTGAGCAGGGTGTAATTTTTGACTAAAATGGAAAGCTCACCTTTGTGAGTAGTAAATATTTCACCTTCAATCTGTAAAAAATCACCTAAATCGAAATTTTTTGTAAAAAATTTAAAACTTTCTTTGCCCAATTCTTTTTCTGAAATAGCAATTTGAATTTTGTCGGAAAAATCTTTTAGATGACAAAAACTTAACTTGCCCATCTGCCTTTGAGAGACAAGTCGTCCAGTGATAATTACTGGTGTATTTTCCGGTAAAGTTTTTGTCTGACTAATCGTGTGGGTTCTTTTGGCTAACGCCGGATAAGGATTTATTCCGGTATTTTTTATATTAGTCAATCGTTCCAGTCTGGATTTTTCTTCATTTAAAATTTCTTCAGTCATGTTAAAAAATTATTTTATTGATAAAATTTTATAGACTTTAATTCCTCCCGGGGTTCGCACCTCTACAACATCTTTGATTCGTTGACCAATAAAAGCTTCACCCATCGGTGACTCATTGGAAATCAAATCGTTAGCCGGATCAGCTTCTTGTGGTCCAACAATAGTAAACTTTCTGGTTATTTCTCCAGTTTCCACTTCAATAGTTGAACCAACATTAACCTCATCTTTATTTTGTTGCGTTTCATCAATAATTATTGCTGTATTGATAATTTGATCCAACTCCATCAAGCGACCTTGTGCCCAGGCCATATCCTCCTTGGCTTCATGGTATTCGGCATTTTCTGATAAATCTCCTTGTGCTTTAGCCTCGTTTATCTTATCAGCAATGGCCGGAATTTTTTTAAATTTTACTTCATCGAGTTCTTCTTTTAGCTTATCCAAACTTTTTTGGGACAAGTATTGGTTTCTTTCCATAAGATATATTAAAAATTAAATAAACTGCCGTCAGATAAATTAGGAGACAACAGACTATGTGACTATAGGTTAATTATAACAACAATGAGAAATGGGGTCAATAGTGAAAAATTTAATACCTTCCTTTTCCCCACCAGGCTAAAAATTCCTTAACTACCGGTGCGGCGGAAAGGGTGCCTCCCTCCCCTTCTTCCACTATCACTGTGACAACAATTTGCGGATTATTGTATGGAGCAAAAGCTGTGAACCAACCGTGATTTTCTTTGGTGCTATTCCATTGTGCGGTACCTGATTTACCCCCGGTGGTAAAGGGTAATGAAAGCAGAGAACGACAACTGCCATAATTTACACACTCCCCCATTCCTTGCTTGACAATCGCCAAATTTTCCGGGGAAATAAAATTTTCATTGGTTATTTTTGGTAAAATTTCATCTCTGGTTTTTTTAACAGGGTCAATAATACTTTTGAGTAAATGTGGTACATAGACATGACCACCGTTGACAATAGTGGCTGTCCAATTGGCAACTTGAAGCGGGGTGACTAATAAATCTCCTTGACCAATAGAAAGATTATATGTATCACCAATATACCACATTTCATTTTTTTCTTGTTCTTTCCATTCCGGACTAGGTACAAAACCTGGCTGTTCTCCATAAATATCAATTCCAGTTTTTTGTCCCAGGCCAAATTTTTGAAAATATTCTTTTAATTTTTCCACCCCTAAACCCTTAAATTCTTTATAACCTCCACCTACATAATAAAAAAAGGTGTTGACAGACCAAGCAATAGCCTTAGTAACATTGGTACTACCATGTCCACCAGCTGTCCAATCCGGGAAAAACCATTTATCAATCCAGATTCCGCCGACACTTTGCACAGAAGTATAGCGGGTGATTATTTTTTCTTGTAAAGCTGCGGCCGCGACCATCAATTTAGCTGTGGAACCGGAAGGGTAGGTACCGGCAATCGCACGGTTAAAAAAAGGATTATCCTTATTTTCCATATAGGCCGTATATTTTTCTTGAGTAATTCCTCCGGAAAAATCATTATTATCAAAAGTCGGCCAACTAACCATAGCAATAATCTCTCCATTTTGCGGGTTCATAGCAATGGCAGAGCCTTTGGTTTTTTTACTTTTGATCAATTGTGCAGTCAATAGGTCTTCTAATTTTTTTTGGGCAGTAACATCAATGGTTAGAAGTAGATTATTTCCCGGTATGGGTGGATCTTCCGTCAAGATACTTTGTTCTCGCCCCAAAGAATCAACCTCTATTTTTCTCTGTCCATAAGTGCCTCGTAAATATTCTTCATACTCTTTTTCAATACCGGTTTTACCAATGGAATCAGATAATAAATATCCTTTACTTTTTAAATTTTTTAATTCCTCTTCGTCTAATTTTCCCATGTAGCCGAGTAAATGAGAAAGACTGTAGATTGGCATAGTTTCTCCGGCGGTTTGATAAAGTCGTTTAGTTCCCTTTTCAATTAAAATTCCCGGTAGATGAGCATTTTGAATATATAATTTTAAGGCTGATTCGTAATCAAGATTTTCTTTCAACACCAGCGATTCATAACTATAATCGTTTAATTTTTTTAAAAGATCGTCTATTTCTTTTTTAGGTACTCCACTGAGATCAGAAACTTCTTGAATGATTTCTCCTCTTATTACCTTATTTTTTTCCGTATCTCGAGGAAAATCTTGCGGAATAATAGACAAAGAAAAATTAGGGATATTTACCACCAACTGTTTACCATTACGATCATAAATTAAACCTCTTTCTGAGGCGATTGGTCGAATCCGAATGCGGTTATTTTCCGCAAGTGTACGATATTCCTCTCCTTTGATGATTTGCAAATAAAAAATTCTCGATATTATCAAAAGAATACCTGTAAAAATTAAGAAGGTAAATAATCTGATTTTATTTGAAGAAATTGAAGAACCTAAAAATGTTTTGGTGGAAAAATTTTTAATTTGCTTACCAGTTGGCTGTTCAAAATTAAAGGTTTCTTCCACCCAAGATTTTTTAAATTTTCCAGATAATATTTTGTCTTTTTTGTTATGACTAACAAGGTCAAAAAAGTCATTTGTTTTCATAGTCAATCGTTAAATTAAATATTTGGGGTTTAGTTTTTTTCCCAATAAAATCAGGATGGAGTAGAAAACAATCGCCACTGCGGAAGTAAGACCAACTTCCATGCCAATATTGACCACCCAACCAGTCAAATCCAGATTTTCTCCCAAGAAAAAATAATTTATAAAATAGCTTAAACTCAAAAAAATTACACGATAAATTATCAGACCACCGGCAAACAAAACACTAACAAAAGGAATAGAAGTGGAGGTAAAAAGATTGTTAATTAACCAATTGATAACTATAATAGTAAAAAATAAAGAAAAGGACGTAATACCGAAAGGAATTGGGGTAAATAATTCCAACAAAAAAGTCAGGGGTAAAAAATACCAAATATTCTTTTCATTTTTACTGAAAAAAATCAGGTAAAATAAAGCGATATAAGCAATATTGATATGATTAAAAGGAAATGGCAAAATATTTGACACAGAAATATGTATAATAAAAATTAAAAAAATAATTATTACAAGTTTTATAACACTAAAGAAATTTTTCATATTACACGGTTAAAAGTACAGTCACCAGAAAAAGTTTGGATAAGTCTGTAGTTGGTGATATGACTGCTTCCTGAAATGGTTGATAAGTTTCATTTTCCACTGCCGCAATTGTGCCCACAAGTAAACCACGTGGAATATTACTTTCTAATCCAGATGTGATTACTTGTTCTCCGACCACCACCGGTTCGTTGCGTGGAATAAATTTCATTTTAACACTCAATCCATAACCACCTTCCACAATTCCCGGACTTTGGTTGGTATTTAAAACTAAGCCGGCAAATTTAGATTGATTATCATTGGTTAAACGAATAATTGCAATATTTTTTTCCACTTTAATTATTTTACCAATTAGAATACCATTTCCAACTATGACTGGTTGATCTATCTTGATATTACTCTCCATACCTTGATCAATAATAATACTTTTTTGTGTACTGTCCGTATTTTTTCCAATTACTCGTGCGATAACAGTGGAAATATTCTCATTAGCTTCTTTGAAAGCCACCACTTCTTTTAGTTCTTTATTTTCTTGCTCTAAAATTTGAATTTTGGCTTGAATAACAGAGACATCTTGTTGTTTTTGTTCACATTCACGATAAACGCTAAAAAAATCTTCTTGATTTTTAAAAAAAGCATAATTATCCCCCATCTTCACACTGAATTCATTGGTTTTACTAAAAAATGGAATAAACAAACCATGAAAAATATTTTTCAACGGATTAAGCCAACCTAAATAATTTAAAAAAACAAGCACGATCAGCGCTGTTCCCAAGGAAAAATATGTTTTTCTGGTAAAATACTGGAGCATAACTTATTTTTTATATTCTTTTAATGGATATACCGCCACTTCTTCTAATAATTCTTGGTTTTCCAGAAGTAGACTGGTTCCTCGAACGACAGCAGTTAGTGGATCATCAGCAATACGAACAGGAATGTTGGTAGCCCGAGTAATTAAAGTATTGATTCCGCGAAGTAAAGCTCCTCCGCCGGTCAGTAAGATTCCTCGTTCATGAATGTCAGCAATCAATTCTGGCGGGGTGCTTTCCAATACCGCCTTAATATTGTCCACAATTAATTTTAATGATGGTAATAAAGCTTCACGGACTTGTTCATCATTGATCATGATTTCTTTTGGCAAACCCGTCAGAACATCTCGACCGCGAATCGGATATTCCATACGCTCATTTAGCTCAATTGCGGAACCGATTTTTATTTTTATTTCTTCCGCTTGGCGGTCACCAACCAAAAGATTGAAGGTATCACGGGCATATTGTGATATATTTTGATTAAATTGATCACCGGCAACTTTAAGAGAACGCCATTTAACAATACCTCCAAGCGAGATGACGGCAATTTCCGCTGTGCCTCCGCCAATATCCACAATAAAATTTCCTACTGGTTCTTGAATTGGCATTCGCGAACCAATCGCTGCAGCCATAGGTTCTTCTACAATATATACAGAGCTAGCACCAGCATTTAAGACTGCATCGCTCACTGCTTTTCTTTCCACCTCAGTCAAATTTATCGGCGCTCCAACCACCACTTTAGGACGAGAAAAAAAGTTAAATGAGCCCTCGTTGATTTTTTCCATAAAATAACTCAGCATTTTTTCTGTCACTTCAAAATCAGAAATAATTCCGTTGGTCAACGGTCTGGTGGTGACAATATGTGGTGGAGTCTTACCAATCATTTGGCGTGCTTCATTGCCTACAGCTAGAATTTGTTCAGTGCGAGTATTTACACTCACTACACTTGGCTCATTGATAACAATCCCCCGTCCGCGGATGTTGATTAGGGTATTGGCCGTACCCAAATCAATCCCCAAACTTTTGCGAAAACGACTGAAAAAATTATTTAACATATTGATTTCTTTTATTACGGTTAGTCAAAATTGCACCTTCCATGAACAAATAAACCGAAGTTAGAAGAAAAAAGTTCCACCAGTTTAACAAATCCCTTTGTGATAAAAATAAAGTGACTATTGCATAACTGGAAAAAATCAACGCCTGTTTAAAAGTTTTTTTAGTTTGGCGGAAAATAATTTCTTCGTGTTTGACTAATTTTATTTTTATAGCTAAAGCAATGACTGAATAAGTTCCCAAAAGGGATAAAAATAGACTAATATAGAAAAACCAAAAACCAATGGATTCTGTGGTCGTAGGATCTATGTAAAACAATACTAAAATCCACACCACCCAACCCAAAAGAGTGGCAAAAGCCATGGTTGCCAGATATTGTCTAATTGACATATTTTTCGCTAAATTATCACACTTATTCTTGTCTATATAATTTATCAGATAATAGCCAACTTGACAAGAGGGTGTTTTTGTGCTATCTAAGGCAGGATTTTTAATTTTAAGTTGGAGTCGTGTTTGTGTTGTCACCTATGATGATAATATTATTTTTATCCTCTCCACCACATCTTCCCCTGCTGATTCATTTATTTTCTCAATAATTTTATCTTGATTGAGCTTAATTTCTTGAGTGACTATTGACCCCTGACAACTGATGGCCAAAACTTTATCTTTAATATAGCGGGCTTGAGCGAATTTATCCACTTGTTCACCAAATAATTCTTTTAGCACATTATCCGCCTCTTCCACAGTAATAGCTTTGAGCGCACCTTTGAGCAAAGCAGAGTGTCCGGCTTGATGGTTGAAGATTTTAAAAAGTGATTTCATATTAGGATGACACACGATACTCGCAAATTCCACGAAAGTCGCAGTATTCACAAGCAAATTTATTTGGTGTGGCTTTAAAATCTTTACTATGAATTTTATCTAAAGTAGTTATAACTTTTTCCTTGAATTTTTCCAGTTCTTTTTCTTCACCTAAAAATGAAGTTTGAATATTATCGTTGATATAATAAAAAGTCAGTTTGCCGGCTTTGCCAATATTTAAAAATTCCGGTAATTGTTCAGCGGCAATTTGATAAATAAACAATTGATCTTTATCTTCTCCACTAACTTTTTCTTTACTTTTACCCGTTTTATAATCAATAATTTCCAAGGTGCCATCAGCCATCTGATCTACTCGGTCAATTCGTCCGTGGACCAAATATGGGCCAATTTTAATTTTAAACCACTGTTCCAAACCGACAGGCACAGTCCAATCATTCGCTTTAGTGTGGCTTTTATAAAATTCTTTCAACACTTCTTTGCCCTTAGCAAAACAATCTTCTCGTTGACGCGGGGTCTTATACCAATCACTCACCCAGCAGGCCTCATAAATTTTTAATAATTCTTCTAAACTTGGAACTTGTGTTTCTCCGGATTTTTTCAAAGGTTTAAGCTCACCAAATAAACTGTCCTGTTTGGCACCGTTTATTTCTTGAATAGTTTCATAAAATTTTTGTAGGGTATTGTGAATGGTGGTGCCAAAGCTAAAAGTCGGACTGCCTCCAGTGGGTAAGCGAAGAATATTTGCCAGCTTGTATTGATATGGGCAGGTTTCATAAGATTTAATTTGCGAAAAAGAAAAAGCTGCGGGTAGTTCATAAACAAATTCACCTTCGCCCGCTGTAGTCTTGGTGGAGGTGAGTTGTAAATTATTCAAAGTTTTTTCTTCCTTATCTTTTTTTTCTCCGGTGGTGGCATAATCAAGCTCAGCTAAAAACCGACTGATTTTTTTAGCTCTTACTCCGCCGTAATCCCCGGCACTTGTCAAATACAGCTTTTCTTTGGCACGGGTTAACCCCACATAAAACAGTCTTCGTTCTTCTTGTAGATGTCCGTCACCTTCCGGCAGTTGTTCCTTGACCAATTCATCGGGAATACCAATTCCTTCACTTTGACGACGGGAGGGAAAACGATCCTCCACTAAATTTATCAAAAAAACATTTTTGAATTCCAAACCTTTGGATCCGTGAATAGTCATAATATTGATAGAATCGGGTGTATCTGTTGGTTGATAAATTTTACCTTGATCACCTGATTCAACAACACTGTTAAAATGTTCTACAAAATCAGCTACCTTAGCCCCAGGGGTGTTTGTTTCAAACTTGTTCACATATTCAAAAAATTGTTTTAGTTGATAAATCTGGCGAATAATTTCTCGGTCACCTTGATCTTCACCATCTGCTAAATATTTTAAATAACCACTATTAGCTAAAAATGCATAGAGGATTACCGTGGGTTTTTCTTCTCGAACCTGCTTCATTCCTTCATGAATGATGTGTAAAATTTTTTCCATGGTTACCAAACCGGTTATGGAAACTTTAGCTTCCCCACCTTGTTTGAGTAAATAATAATAGGACAAACTTTTCTTTTTAGCATATTGCGTAAATTTTTGCGTATCATTTTCTGAGAATTCTATAAAGGGCATTCGGAGTAAACGATAAATAGCTGTGGATTCTTGATAGCCATCAATGACTCGAAAAAAATTTACACAATCAATTACGATTGGTTGACGGTAAAGTCCAGCTGAAGATAAAAATTCATAAGGCAGTCCGGCTTTTTCCAAAGCATTGATAAATGGTTCAATATGGCTGTTGGCACGTGCTAAAATAGCAAAATCATCCCAACTTGTTTCTTCATCTTTTAATTTTTGAATTTCTTTAACAACAAAACTCACTTCCTCATCAATATTGTTTAAGTGAGCATGAATAACATGAGCTTTGATGTTTTTTTCCGCAATCAATTTCTTATTCAAATTTAATTTTACCTCTAAACGATCAGGATTATTGTGTTGAATGGACTTGTAAGCGGTATTTAAAATTTCTTGACCGGAACGATAATTTTTACTAAGCACAATTTCTTGGCAATTGGGAAAATCATCTTTAAAACGCATAATATTAGACACACTCGCCCCACGGAAAGCATAAATAGCTTGGTCATCATCCCCGACGATGGTAATTTGTGCACCACCCTCAGCCAACTTTTGTACAAAGCGATATTGTGCCCAATTCACATCTTGAAATTCATCCACTAAAATATATTTGAATTGTTTTTGTAATAGCTTTAAAATATTTAGTCTTTTGTCAATTAGGCAGTTAGTATAAAAAATCAGATCACCAAAATCCAAAGAATTATTATTCAACAAAAGTTGATTGTAAGTATGATAAGCATTGGCTACCTCGGTCAAACGAGATTTTTTATCGGTATTAACATCACCTGAAGATAATTTTTCATTTTCCGCAAAAGCTAAGTATTCCTCCGGAGAAATTAACTCATCTTTGCATTTGGAAAAATGTTTGAGTAGAGCATGAATTTGACCAGTTGGATTGCCAAGCGGTCGGTAATAATCCAGATTAAATTGATCAAGATTATTTTTAATCAATAGCCAGGCGTCAGTTTGAGTTAATATTTTGAATTTAGTCGGCAGACCTATGTCTAGACCGTGATTTTCTAAAAGCTTTTGACAAAAACCATGAAAAGTAGCAATATACATATCCAAATAGCTTTCCCCAATCAATTCGTCCACCCGATCAGTCATTTCTGCTATAGCTTTATCATTGAAAGCTAAAGCTAAAATTTCTTCGGGTTTGGCAAAATTATTTTTGATCAAGTAATTTATTTTTTGTGTAATCACTGCAGTCTTTCCGGTTCCAGCCCCAGCGACAATCAAAAGCGGACCGTCAATATATTCCACGGCTTGTTTTTGTTCAGGATTGAGAGAAAAAGAAGACATAAGCTAGATTTGTCATCTCGACCGAAACGACCCTGAGCCCACTTGGGGAGTGTAGTGGAGGGATCTTTTTGAATTGAGTTAAAGTTTTTTAATAGTATTATTATACTCTCCTGTTAATAAAAGTCAAAAAAGCCTCGTATTAAACGAGGCTTTTTCTTGTTTTACCTATTCCGCAGCAACTTCAGGAGTTTCGGTAGTTTCCGCTTTTTCTTCTTCTCCTTCTTCTTTGCTTTCACAACAACCTTTACAGACACTACTGTCTTCACCACAACGATTATCATCAGTCAATGCCGTTTGGCATTTTGTGCATGATGCATCTTCCATATTTTTATACTTATTGAATTAAAGAGAATATGGATATCCTCATTGGTAATCATATCAGAGAAACGCAAATAGCGCAAGTGGGCAAACAAAGTACTAAATTAAAGTAATTAAAAAAGTCCACTGACAGGAAACATCAGGGGACTTTTTTAATTTATTTATTCTTCATCATCGTCGGCATCTTCTTCATCTTCGTCTTCAGTGACTTTTTCGTCACCTTCTTCATCTTCACCGTTGGTATCTTCGTCTTCATCTAGACGAAGACCATTGTTTTCTAATTCCATATTGAATTATAAAAATAAATTAGCGAGAATATAATAATTCTCTTGGCAACATTATAGCAATAATATATAAAAAAGGCAAGATGAGTTATCCCCAAGTAAAGCTATGTGGATAACTCCATTTCTTAGCTAAAATAAGGGGTGTTTTTCTTTCCCTGAAGCCACAATCAAGGCATGATATTCCTGCCACATTTTAATCTTGTTTTTTTCTTTGTCTAATCCTTTTTCAAAATAGTTCCGATATTCATCATAAATCTTAAATTCTATCCCTATTATTTTACACAAACGACGAGTATATTCATCAATAACAAATATTGGTTTGTTTAAGGCATATAAAATAATAGAGTCCGCGGTTTCCGGTCCAATCCCCCATTGTGACAACAGTTCTTCTCTGATGGTGGTCAGTTTTTTGCTTTTTAAATTTAAAATATTTCCCTCATAATTTTTTATGAGCCACTCAGCGAATATCTTGGTTTTCTTCGCTTTTTGCTGAAAATATCCAGCTGGACGAATTGCTGATAATAATTTATCAGATGGTAGGGCTAAATATTTTTTTGGAGTTAAAGCTTTTAGTTGATATAAATTATTGATGGCAATCGCTACGCTTTTCCAAGAAGTAGACTGGGTGAGAATGGCGCCAAGGGCAATTTCAAAATATGGATCTCTAAATGATGTTTTATGATTTTTTAAATTAGTCCATTTGATATTATACGCCAGATTATTTTCTATTCGCATTTTATTTGTTCTTATTTTAGACATCACAAAAATCGGCCACCAGCCCTGTGGACCATAATTATTTAATAATAATTTGTAAATTTTTTTAGGATTCATATTTATAATCATACTGTAAAAAACGATTTTGGTCAAAAATTGCGAAATCGATTTTGTTAAATTGAATTATACCCAATTTCGCTAAAAATAGATGAAATAGATTAAAAACCACTTGACAAAAGAGAACAGGCAACAAATCAAACAATAAAGCGTTTAAAAAGTAATCTGCCAATATGAAGGATCCTTCGACTGCGTCTAAAAAATCCGATTGGTATCGGATTTTTTAGACTTCGCTCAGGATGACAAATTCTTCCCAACATCCTTATACTTCTTTTTAATTTTTAAACGATTGACTGCGCGTTCAAGATTAGCTTGTAGAGCGGTGTAATCCACTTGCTCTTCATCGCGGGCTTTATTCATCGCTTCTTCCGCTCGTTCTTTGGCTTGTTCAGCTCTGGCCAAATCAATTTCTTCAAATCTTTCTGCGGTGTCAGCGAGAATAATCAGGGTATTGTCCGGTCGTACTTCAGCGAAACCACCGGACACAGCCATGATTTTTTCCTCACCATTTTTTTTGTAACGCAATTCACCGGATTTTAAGACGGTTACTAGAGGGATGTGATTTTGAAGTACAGTAATTTCTCCGTCTTGGGTCATCAAAGATACTTGATCCACCTCTTCGGAGAATTCCTTTTTTTCCGGACTAATGATTTTAAAATTTAACATATTAAATAATATTTAAGGGATCCCTCCGCTCCGCTTGAGGATTCGGTCAGGATGACGGCAGTGGGTACTGAACGAGAATGACAAAATTCTCTATTTCACTTCATCAATATTTCCTTTCATATAAAACGCTTGTTCGGATTTGCTATCATGTTTACCATCTAAAATTTCTCTAAATCCGCGAATTGTATCCTTCAAAGAAACATAAGTACCTGGAGTACCAGTAAAAGCTTCGGCAACAAAAAATGGTTGAGATAAATATTTTTGGATTTTACGAGCACGAGCCACGGCAATTTTATCTTCATCACTCAACTCTTCCATACCTAAAATAGCAATAATATCTTGTAAATCTTTGTATTTTTGTAAGATTTTTTGCACATCACAAGCTGTGCGATAATGTTCTTCACCGACAATATTCGGATCTAAAATAGTCGAGTTGGAATCAAGTGGATCTACAGCCGGATAAATACCAAGTTCAGCTAAAGAACGATTTAACACCACTGTAGAATCAAGATGAGCAAAGGTGGTGGCCGGTGCTGGATCAGTCAAATCATCCGCTGGTACATAGACAGCTTGCACCGAGGTGATAGATCCTTTATCTGTAGAGGTAATTCTTTCTTGTAAAGCACCCATTTCCGAAGCCAAAGTTGGTTGATAACCTACGGCTGATGGCATCCGACCAAGTAAAGCGGATAATTCTGAACCAGCTTGCGTAAAACGGAAAATATTATCAATAAACAATAACAAATCGCGATTTTCTTCATCACGAAAATATTCCGCCATGGCCAAAGCGGTCAAAGCAACTCGAGCCCTCGCTCCTGGTGGTTCATTCATTTGTCCAAACACCAACGCAGTTTTGGCGAGCACACCACTTTCTTTCATTTCACGATATAGATCATTACCTTCGCGTGATCTCTCCCCCACGCCGGCAAACATAGAATAACCTCCATGTTCTTGTGCAATATTACGGATTAATTCTTGAATTATCACAGTCTTGCCGACACCCGCTCCACCAAATAAACCAATTTTTCCACCTTTTAAAAACGGACAAATTAGGTCAATGACTTTAATGCCAGTTTCTAAAATTTCATATTTTGTTGATTGTTTATCAAAATTTGGTGCGGAACGATGAATCGGATACATTTTTTCCGCTTTAACCTCACCTTTACCATCAATCGCATTACCAGTGACATCAAACATCCGACCCAGAGTGGCTTTACCTACTGGCACGGAAATCGGCCGACCTAAATCCACTACTTCTTGTCCGCGTGCCAAACCATCGGTTGTACTCATGGCTACCGTTCGTACTAAATTTGATCCCAAATGTTGTTGTACCTCCAAAACTAAAATCTTACCATCTGGCATGGTTGTTTCCAAAGCGGAAAATAAATTTGGTAGTTTTTCCGAGAATTCAATGTCGATTACTACGCCGATAATTTGACTGATTTTTCCAATGTTTTTTTGTTCTGGCATAAATTTTTATTTAATTTAATAATTTTTTAAATAGGCTACAAAGGGATCCTTCGACTCCACTGCTGTTCCGTTCAGGATGACAAAATGGAACTTTTTTACCCTGATAAAGCTGCTGCTCCACCTACAATTTCTGATATTTCTCTGGTGATTGCCGATTGTCGTGCTTGATTAAAGCTGTGTTGTAATTCAGCAATCATATCCTCGGCCGCTTCACTGGCATTTTTCATGGACACCATTCTCGCACTATGTTCCGAAGCATCTGATTCTAAAATTGCTTGATAAATTTGCATTTCCACCAATCTAGGCAAAAGTGCTTTCAGGGTTTCTTCCGGATTAGGTTCAAATTTAAACTCAAATTTATTCTTTGATATTTCATTTTCCTCTTTTGTTTTATTGGTTTGTCCTAAATGTTCATCTGCAATTTCAGTCAGAGGAAGTAATCGTTTGATTCTCGGGGTTTGGATAACCGCAGATTCAAAATCCATAAAAGCTAAATAAATAGCATCAAATTTTTTTGCGATATAATCATTGATTGCCATTTGTGACAAAGGTCTGATTTCTTCAATTTTAGTGGTCAAATCAATCTTTAGAAAATCAGCTAAAATATTATAGCCAAACTGCTGATGAATTTTTCTGCCTTTTTTACCTAAAACCAACATTTCTATGGTTTGATTTTCTTGTTTTATATTTTTAAATGATTGATGAATCTCTGACAATAAACGACTGGTAAATCCACCGGCTAAACCGCGATTACCGGTAATTAAAATTACACCAATTTTATGACTTTCATTATTTTTTCGTAAGAGTGGATGTAAATTGATATCAGTTTTTTGTGCGATATCAGCAAGTATTTGCCAAGCCAAGCTGGCATAATCTCTGGTTGCTAAAACATTTGCCGTCGCCTTTCTCATTTTCACTGCCGAAATCATCTCCATAGCTTTGGTGATTTTTTTGGTGGATTTTACGGAACTAATCCGACTTTGTATAGCTTTGGTATTGACCGCCATATTTTATTGCTGTTTTATAAAATCTTTTAACGCTTCTTGTAAATCTTTTTCCACTTCTTCATTCCAATTACCTTCAGTAATTTTATCCAAAAGATTTGATCTGACGCGGGTAAAATAATCATAGAGTTTAATTTCCCAAGCGGAAATATTTTTTACTTCTACTCCATCGGCAAAATCATTGGCCACTGCATAGACTGCGATAGTTTGTTGGCCAACAGATAAAGGTGAATATTGTGGTTGTTTTAAAAGTTCCACCAATCTTTGTCCCAGATCAATTTTCTTTTTGGTTTCTGGATCTAAATCACTCGCGAATTGTGCGAAGGCTTCCAACTCTCGAAATTGTGCCATATCCAGCTTCATTTTACCAGCAACTTTTTTCATGGGTTTTAGCTGTGCTGCAGAACCGACACGAGAGACGGATAAACCAACATTAACTGCCGGACGAATACCTTTATAAAATAAATCACTTTCTAAAAAGATTTGTCCATCAGTAATAGAAATGACATTGGTTGGAATATAGGCTGTCAAATCTCCGGCTTGAGTTTCAATAATTGGTAAAGCGGTAATAGATCCGCCACCGGCTTCTTTGTTGCGACGACAAGCTCTTTCTAATAAACGAGAATGTAAATAAAATACATCACCCGGATAAGCTTCACGACCCGGCGGACGACGGAGTAATAGGGAAATTTCACGATACGCCCAGGCTTGTTTAGATAAATCATCGTAGACACATAATACATCTTTACCTTGATCCATAAAATATTCGGCCATGGCTGTACCCGCATACGGAGCAATATATAGAGTGGAGGCCGGATCAGAAGCCCCAGCGGAAATTACGATGGTATATTCCATAGCTCCGGCTTCTTTTAATTTAGCGACAATGCGTGCAATTTTTGATTCTTTTTGCCCAACCGCCACATAGACACAAATCATATTTTTACCTTTTTGATTGATAATTGTATCAATCGCCACTGCGGTTTTACCTGTTTGACGATCACCGATAATTAATTCTCTTTGACCACGACCAATCGGGATCATTGTATCAATTGCTTTGATGCCGGTTTGGACTGGCTCAGTTACCGGTTCACGAAGCATTACGCCTGGCGCAATTTTTTCAATTGGATAAAATTTCTTAATGTTAATCGGGGTACCACCATCAATCGCTTCACCCAGTGGATTGACTACACGACCAATTAATTCTTCACCTACCGGCACAGACAAAATACGGCCAGTTCTTTTGACAATATCACCTTCTTTTAAATGTCTATAATCACCTAAAATTACAGCACCAACAATTTCTGTTTCCAAATTTAACGCTACACCATAAGTATTATCAGGAAATTCAAGCATCTCTGAAGCCTGACAATCGGAAAGACCGTCCAAACGGACAATACCATCCCCCACTTCTAAAATTTTTCCCACTTCTTCCACTTCCACGGTTTTTTCAAAAGCGGAAATATTTTTCTTTAATTCTTCAACTATTTTATCAATGGTCATATTATATTTTAATTAAGTTTATTTTTTAAGGTTTTTAATTGTTTTTTGATACTACCATCCAAAATTTTATCTTCCACTTTAATAATCAATCCGCCTAATAAACCCGGGTTAATTTTTTCCACAGTCTCCACCTTTTTCCCGAAAATATTTTTTATTTTTTCCAACATATTTTTATCCAACGAACTAACCGACCATATTTCCACTGATTTAATACCTTGTTGCTTTTTAGCAAAAATTTCAAATTCATCAATAATTTGTCCAGCTTGTTTTAAACAATGTTTTTTTTGTAAAAATTCTACAAAATTATTTAATAATTTCGTTTGTTCATCTTTATCAGCTTTTTCTAAAACTTGGTATAAAGCTCGAACTAATTGTTTGCGATCATTAATCTTCATAATTCAATTTAGCCAAAGATTTTTCAATTAATTCCTTATCTTTTTTTGGATTGATTTTTTCCTCCAAAACTTTTTCTACGGCTGCAATCACAATTTCCGCAGTTTGTTCTTTGATATCTTTAATCATTACTGTTCTTTCTTGTTTAATATTCTCTCTGGCGCTATTTACCAAACTTTCAATATCTTTTTTAGTTTTAGTCTTTATATCCTCAGACAGATTTTCCGCTTCTTTTTTCGCCCGGTCAATTATTTTATTGGATTCTACTTTTGCCATATCCACTTTTTCTTGAAAAGCAAACTCGCCGGCTTTTAATTTTTTTTCTATTTTTTCCGCATTGGCAATACTGTCGTCAATCAATTTTTGTCGCTCTGCCATTTTTTTGGTCAAAGGTTTTAAAATTAAAAACCATAAGACTAAAAATACCAATAAAAAATTTAAAGCTTGAAAAGCAAACAAAGTGCCATTGATCCCAAATGAACCCAATAAACTTTCATTTTTAACCTCGGTTGTCGCTGTTACAGCTTCTTCCGATACTGTATTGATTGCAAGCATTTTTGCGCCGGTTGTTTCAGAATTTTGCATATTAAAGTTTTTTTAAATAATTTTTATGAGTTAGACCTTTTTTACAAGATCTAACCGAAAAAATTATAAGGTGAATACTACTACCAAAGCGTAAATGGCGATAGCTTCCGCGAAAGCTGCACCCAAAAGCATTGGAACAAATAATTTACCACCAGCTTCCGGATTTCTTCCAATAGCTTCCATGGCTTTGGAAACAATTAAACCGATAGCAATCGCCGGACCGGCACCGCTCAAAGCCATAATCGCCGCTTTAGACAAGGCCACAATAGATTCTTGTTCTAACATATTTTTTATGATTAACAATTTTTAAGGAATGGCCCTAAAATTGATCTTTATTTATAATTTTTATTTAGTGAGCTTCAGAGGTGGCTACTGTCATATACACCATAGTCAGGATAGCAAATACTCCAGCTTGAATCAAGCCAACGAACAATTCCAAAAACATAAATGGGGTGGGAATCAAAGCTGCACAAAGTGAACTCATTACCGTAATCAACACCTCACCAGCAAAAATATTACCAAACAACCGAAAAGACAAGGACAAAACCTTAGCCATTTCACTGATTACTTCCAATAAGCCAACCGCCACCTCAATTATTGCGGTAAATACACCAATTGGTCCTTTTTTAAAACTGAAAATAAATTTTTTAATTTGAAAAAATTTATTGAAATAAGTAAATACTCCCACTGTCAATAAACCAAAAACATGTGAGGCAATGAGTGATACTAAAGTCATAACTACGATTAGATTTAGATCTGTATTGGCTGGACGCAAAAGCATTTTATGATCAAAAGTGATACTACCAGTGCCAGGTAAAAGTCCGAGCCAATTTGAAAGTAAAATAAAAAAGAAGACCGTGCCGACAATAGGCAAAAACCTCATTGTCTTCTTATGATCTCCGGTCACTTGATCAAATATAGGTAAAAGCAATTCCAAAATGTATTCAAAAAAATTCTGCAGTTTTTTTGGTTTAACCGCTAATTTTTGTTTTATTAAAATACCTAGAACCAAGAGAATGATTAACGCAAGCCAGGTATTGATGATAGTGTTAGTAATTGGTAAATTGCCGATATGAAATATCACTTCCGGCGCCAATTCAGGTATATGCATATATTACTATTGCTTTCCCTCCCCTATTTTTTGATAAATTTTCCCATATCTTTTCGCTTTGACAACAATCATTTTTGCGGTCAACGCTCCAGCTAAAACAAAGCCGATGATCATCCACCATGGCCAATTGCCGATAGGGTGGGTGTAGTCCAACCACTGTCCAATTTTTGTGAACACGACGACTGGTACAGCAATTGTTATTCCAAAATCCCCAACTATTCTTAAACCCAGGAGATAATATCGTCGGTCTTGGTCGGTTTTGTGTAGATTTGGCATAGAGCGGTCAAGAATTAGACACGACAATATTTTAAAACATATTAGGGGAATTGTCAAGGGATATCCCAAATAATATTCTCCCATTCTTTTCTGTAATCCGTAAAACCTCTTCTTTTAATAATCCTTTAATTTCTCCTATTTTTTCCGCGGTTTCTTCAATCATCCAAGGTTCTGCTCGTTCCCCACGATATTTTTGCGGGGCAAGATAAGGAGCATCGGTTTCTATGAGAATTTTGTCTATTGGACACTCCCTGACCACCTCCAAAAGCTTAATTTGGTCTTGGGGCGAGGTTTTCTTTGGTGGAAAGGTAATCACACCAGTAAAACCTAAATGTAGCCCTAAATCAAGGAATTTAGCCCCATTTTCCCAATTTCCGGTATAACAGTGGATTACCCCGTGATTAACCCCGTGTTTTTTCAGTATTTCATAGGTTTCTTCATAAGCTTCACGGATATGAATAATCAGAGGTAAATTTAATTCTTGTGCCAATTTGATTTGTGCTTCAAACACCGGAATTTGTTTATCTAAAATTTCTTCTTTGGTCATACCCTCAGGAATATGAAAAAGCTCAATTCCACACTCTCCGATTGCCACGACTTTTTTATTTCCTGCCATTTTTTTATAAAGCTCATAATCAAAATTTTCTTCCCGAGTTTTAAAATTTATTTCTTCTTCATCCACTTCCGTATGTGAAGTATGAACCGGATGTAAACCAATTGTGGCATACATAGCGCCATGCTTTTCTGCATATTTTATCGCTCGTTCTGAAGTATCTTTTTGCGAACCAACCACAACCATGGCACAATTTTTATCTTGGCACCGTTTGATGACTTCTTCTGCATCATCTTTAAAAGCATTAAATTGGATATGGCAGTGAGTATCAAGCATAATTTTAATTAAATATCTCTACCACACTCTTAATTCGCTGTATTGCTTCGGGAATGAGGGGAACAAAAATACTGGCAACTTTCTCTGTCACAGGCGCAACGCGAGAAACCGCCAAGGCATCCATAAATTTATCACTGATGGGAAATCTGACGATAAAATAAAACACCACACCTAAGATAACCGTGGCTTCAAATATCCCAAAGAAAAATCCAAGGGTTTGATTGGCGGAATGAATAAATGGCAGATTGGTGACTAAGCTAAAAGCTTTACTTAAAATCCAAAAAATAAACACCACCAAACGATTGATAAGAATAAAAACAACTATGAAAGTAATCACCCGTGCCAAATTTTCATCCCAGGAAGTTTTGCTTAAAATCCATTCAGACACTGGGGCATAAAAACGAAAAGAAACAAAAATAGCGACAATCGAACCGAGTAATGAAGTAATGGTTTGTATTAAACCAAAGAAAAATCCTGCCAGACCAAATCCAGCGATGATTATGAGGAGAATGATGTCAAAGAGAGACATATAAATGAATTAAAAGTTAAAAGGGCAACAAAGGGATCCTTCGATTTCGCCAAAAAATTTAAGTATATTTTTCTGACTTCGCCCAGGATGACAAATCACGTGGACATTGTTTTTGTATAGTAAATTAAATTCTCGGGAATAAAACATCTGCTTTTTTCGTTTCACTTCCAACTTCCAGCCCTGCCCATTGTTGTAAATCAGACAGTGGTTTGGCTAATTCTTTTTCCATATTTAATCCAAGCATTATTAAAATCTTTTCTGAAGTCCCAGGAATAAACGGCCAAATATTTATTGCCACATGACGCAAGGCTTCCAATAAATGATAAAGCAAATCATTTAATTCACCCGTATTGTTTTGTTTGACCATTTCCCAAGGTTTTTTGTCAGAAATAGTTTGATCCAAACGAGTAATTAATTGCCAAACATTTTCTAAAGCTCGATCAAAACGCCAAGTTAAAATATTTTCATTATATTTTTTATTTATTTCACCCACAAAAGCAATCAGATTATCATCAATATTTTTTACCTCTGGTACATGATTATCACAATATTTTTCTATCATAACCATGATTCTGTTAACCAAATTCCCAAGTCCATTCGCCAAGTCAGCATTGTATCTTTCTTCAAATTTTTTATAGGTAAAATCTCCATCTTCAGCAAAATCAAATTCTCGCAATAAGAAATATCGCACTGCATCCAATGGATATTTTTTAGTTAATTCTTCCGGATCAATAACATTACCAAGAGACTTACTCATTTTTTGTCCATTGGAGGTAATAAATCCGTGAACCGCAATTTGTTTGGGTAGCTCCAAGCCAACAGACATAAGCATCGCCGGCCAAAGTAAAGAGTGAAAACGATTTATATCTTTACCTACCACTTGAACTTGTGCCGGCCAATATTTATCAAATAATTTTTGGTTCTCTGAACCAAAACCTAAAGCAGTAATATAGTTAGTCAAAGCATCAAACCACACATACATCACCTGGCTATCGTCGCCAGGCACCGGAATTCCCCAAGGTAATTTATTTTTATCACGAGAAATACTTACATCTTCCAAACCACCAGATAAAATATTTTTCATTTCTTGATAACGATTGTTCGGAAATACAAAACCAGAATTTTCTTGATATAAAAATTCCAATGCTTCTTGATAATTTGACAATTTAAAAAAATAATTTTCTTCTTCAACCAATTCCGGTTTTTTCTGATGAATCGGACACAACCCTTCCACTAAATCTTTTTCCGTGACAAATCTTTCACAACCCACACAGTAATGACCGGAATATTGTTTTTTATAAATATCTCCGTTCGCCATAGCTTTTTCCCAAAATTTTGTTGCACCAACAATATGTCGTGCATCGGTTGTACGGATAAAATCATTGTTAATAATTCCCCATTCATCAGTCAATCTTTCAAAGGCCACGGACTTTTCTTTGGCTAAATCATCCACTGTTATGCCAGCATCTTTGGCAGTTTTATAAATTTTTTGTCCATGTTCATCAGCACCAATCAATAAAAATACATCTTGACCAAGCAGGTAATGATAACGAGCCACTGCATCGCCGTATAAAAATTCCAAGGCATGGCCAATATGCGGAACAGCATTGGCATAAGGAATTGAGGTAGTAATGTAAAATGTTTTATTTTTATTCATAATATTATTTATTTGCAATAACAATAACAAATTCTCCTTTTTCTTTTATGTCTTGTTTTAAAATTTCCTCAATAGTTCCACGATAAATTGTTTCAAATTTTTTTGTTAATTCACGGCAGATGACAATCTGTTTGGTTTTGTCTATAACATCAGCCATTTCATTTAAAGTTTTAGTAATCCGATGACAAGATTCATAAAATATCACAGTGTATTTAGCATTTTCTACTTCTTGAAAATATTTTTTTCGTTTATTTTTATGTGGTGGAAAACCCATAAAAATAAACTTGTCAGTCGGCAAACCGGAAATGGATAAAGCGGAAATGACTGCGGAAGCACCTGGAATAGAAATTATTTCTACTTCTGAATTATTTTTTAAAATTTCTGAAATCAGAATATTACCCGGATCACTAATTCCCGGAGTGCCAGCATCAGTAATCAAACCCAGATTTTTACCAGCTTTAAGTAAGTTGATAATTTCTTTGGTTTTTTTCGGATCAGAATGTTGATGGTAGCTAATCATCTCTTTTTTGATATTTAGGCTGTCCAACAGCTTTTTCCCAACACGCGTATCTTCGGATAAGATAAAATCAACATTTTTCAATGTTTCAATTGCTCGTAAAGTAACATCTCCCAAATTACCAATCGGTGTTGCAATAATGTATAGTTTTCCACTCATATTTATCATTATATCAAAATTGGATAAAAAAACAAGATGTTAAATTAACCACCTTGTTTTTTTATTCTTATTCAACCGAGATCGCTTGGGTCGGACATTCTTCCGCGGCTTTCTTAACCATATCCATATTATCTCCATCTTGACTGACCACTTCTGATTTGGCCTCATCGTTGAGCTTGAAGGTGTTAGGTGCGGTATTGACACAAAGACCACATCCGATACATTTGTCTGCATCTACACTAATCATATAAATGATAGTTTAAAAATTAAATGCTATTTGGGTATAGCTTAATTAAAATATTTTTCTCGAAAAAATTTAATCACTTCTTCCAAAGCAGTAATTTTTTCCGGATCGCTAGTAGTAATAGATAGAAGTTTTTTCAAACCATCAAAATCTTTTACCCCTTCCAAAACTGCTTCCTCGATATCTTTTTCTCTGATTTTTAAATCCTCATCAATCATTTTATTGGCGGACAAAACTATTTTATCATCTTGTTTAGTTTTTTGGTAGTAGTCATTAATGGCCGCTCGTAAAGCTTGGTCACCCAGCACTGAACAGTGGATTTTTCTTTCTGGCAACCCACCCAATCGGTGCATAATATCTTGTGGAGTAATTTTAAAAGCCTTATCTAAATCCATTCCGCCTTTTTCTGTAATTATTTCACTGAGAATAGATGTAGCAGCAATTGCACTTCCACAACCAAAGGTGCGCCAACGGCACTCTATAATCTTACCTTTTTTTTGATCAATTTTCAACCACATCGCCATTTCATCTCCACAGGCTGGCGAACCCACCTTACCAAAACCGTCAAAAACGTAATCTTTTTCTTCGCCATGACGCATAAAATTCTTTGGATTGAAAAAATGTTCTTTAACTGTTTCCGAATAAAGCCAACCAATACCATCATCTCCTATGCCATCGACTATCGGTTCTATTACTTCGGTTTTTGTTGATTTTTTCCTTTTTTTTATTTTTTTAATCATATTTTATTATTTTAAAGTTGACAGCTCTCGTAAAAAATTAATAATTTCAGGTAAATATTTTATCACATAGTCAAGATCTTTTTTCTTGGTATAACGACCCATACTAAACCGTAAACTACCATGAGCCAACTCATCACTCAATCCCATATCCTTTAACACCTGCGATGGTGATAAAGATAAAGAGGTACAAGCTGAACCGGTGGAACACATAATACCAAACTCATCCAAGTAAAGAAGCATTGCTTCTCCTTCCACACGACGAAAAGAAATGTTTAACACTCCGGGTAACCGATTGATTGAATCTATCGGACTATTTAATTTAACATCCGGCACAATTTCTAAAATTTTATTTAAAAAAGATGTGGATAAATATCTCAGTCGCTTAGACTCATTTTCTCGATGATCTTGCGCCAAGACCAAAGCTTGAGCCATTCCAACAATGCCAGTAATATTTTCCGTACCGGCACGACGACGAGCTTCTTGTTCTCCACCATAAAAAAGTGGTTTGATTTTTACTCCGCGTCTAATATAAAGGAAGCCAACACCTTTGGGTCCATAAATTTTACCACTATTGATTGTCATTAAATCCACGTGGGTTTTTTCCACATCTAAATCTAAGTACCCAGCCGCCTGACAAGCATCGGTATGAAAATAGGGAAATTCACTATTATTTTTCTTACGATATTTCAAAATTTCTCTACCAATTTCCGCAATTGGTTGAATTGCCCCAGTTTCGTTATTTGCATACATAATGGAAACCAAGACTGTCTCCGGGGTGATGGCCTTAATAATTTCTGCCGGATCCACTAAGCCTTCTTTGTTTGGTTTAATATAGGTGGTTTGCCAACCGGATTTTTGCAAATCTGCCAATGGTTTAATAATGGACGGATGTTCAGAATTCATAGAAATTAAATGCCGTCCAGAAATTTCATTGTTTTTTGCCACACCAAAAATAGCCAAGTTATTCGCTTCAGTACCACCTGAAGTAAAAATAATATTTTCCGGTAAAGCTTTTAAATAACGAGCAATAATTTTTCGTGATTCTTCCAAAACCATTTTTGCTTCTCGACCTAATTTATGTAAAGCCGAGGGATTGCCAAATTTATAACTAAAATACGGGGTCATCGCTTTCAAAACCTCTTTACACACTGGGGTTGTTGCACTATGATCCAAATAAATATATTTGACTTTATTAGGTTTTTTTAGCATATTTATAAATCGCTTATTTTTGTTTTAATCAGAATATCATTAAATTGTTTATTTATTTTTTTAAATTTATTTTTCATAGAACAATTTTCTCCACTCTTCACACACTCATTTTTTGTTTTTTTTCGCAAACAATCTAAAATTGCACATTCCCCTTCCATAATCTCAATCACTTGTTTCAAGGTTATTTTTTCTAGAGGCATGGTCAAGAAATAACCACCTTGTGAGCCCTGTACTGATTCGACTAATTTAGCAAAACGCAAACGCCGAATAATTTTTTGTAAAAATAGAAAAGAAATTTTAGTACTTTCGGAAATATCTCTAAGGCTGGCAATATTTCTTTTGTTTTTCCCTAAAAATTTTAATACTTGCATGGCGTAATCAGTGTCTCGTCTAAGTGTTAACATATTGAAAAATTATAACGGTAAAGTAAAGTTTATATTTTTTTTATTATTATCCATAATTTTTGCTTCTACAGAAAAATCTACGGCAAAAGGGGTCATTTCGCCAACTAAACTTTTGTAAAATAATTGACGATTAGCCACTCCGAAATCATACACCCCTTTGGTGACCCGCACATCTTGCTCACAATATTTTTTAATCTCTTCTATTTTTCCCTCTCGATACCAACGAACTGCTTGCAAGCCATCACTGCTTTTTCCAATATCTAAGGTGGCAAAAGCGACATCATCTAATTTTAATCTCATTCCCAGACTATCTTTAATTCTTTTCAATAAATCCAAGTGGGGAAATTTTAACAAGTCACCTAAATAATAATTATTTAGCACAGGCAGATCAAAGTGTTCACTGTTGTAACCAATGAGTAAATCAGCTTTTTCAAAAATCGGCCAAAGATGAACAAGCTCTTTTTCGGTGAAACTTTGATATTTATCGGTGGCATACTCATAAATAGAAACCACAGAGACTTTCAATTTTCTAAAATCATTATCCACTTCACTGAAAGTATTTTGCGTTTCAATATCAAAGACAATTTTATTCACCATAATAAATTTAAGTTATACTTATATTGTATGACATTACGGAAACCTTGTCAAGGGAAATTAAATTAAAATTTTTTTCCATCTTTAACACCTTGTCCAGATCAGCTTTGGTTTCCGGGTGCTTGGCGGAAAGCAAGGAACAACAATCTTCATAAGGACGCTCAGAAATACCAAGTGTACCAATTTCACGAGCGATAACTATAATTTCACTTTTATTATTTCCAACCAAGGGTGCAATTTTTAACATTTTCGTCGCTTGATAAATCACCCCCATATTTTCCAAGGTTTGCGAGGCGACTTGTGCCAAACTATCCCCGCTCGCTAAAGCTAAACATTTATTTTTTTGTGCGATTACTTCTGCCAACTTAAACATCACCCGACGACTACTGATCATTCGATATGGTGACAATATCTTCATAATAATTTCTTTTTGGTATTCTTTAAATGGCACAATGAATAATTTTATTTTAGGTTGATATTGAGCCAAAACTTTTACCAGATCAATAATTTTTGCAGACACTTCTTCTGATACCTGAGTTTCATTTTGAAAATGAACAAAGCTAATTTCTGCCCCACGTTTCATCAAAGCATAGCCAGCGACCGGACTATCAATTCCGCCGGACAATAAACACAATACTCGACCGGCGGAACCAGTAGGTAAACCACCAATTCCGGAGAAAACTTCGTGATAAATTAGAGTATTTTTTGCACCAATATCTACAAAAATATTTATATCCGGTTGGTGTAAATCTACTGTTAAACCGAATTTATCCATAATCATTTCACCCAATTCACAATTTATTTCCATGGATTTTTTGGGATAATTTTTCCAGGAACGATTGGCTGTAATCCGAAAAGTTTTTATATTTTCCGCAAATTTCATTTTTAATATTTCCGCTTTAATATTTTCATAGTCATTACCAATAATTTGGCAGGGAGAAAACTTGGCAATCCCCGGCATTTTGGTCAAACGATTTAGTTCCTTTTTATCTTCCGGAAAATCAAAAATAAGCAAACCACCTTCCGTGCGTTTAACACTAGTTCCGGAAAATAAAAACGTCAAATTTTTTATCATTTGACGCACAAAAATTGACTGGTTTTTACCTTTTAAAAATATTTCATCAAACCGGGCAATGAGATTCATTTTAATTTCTCAATAATTTTATCAATTTTTACCAATTCCGCTTCACCCTTGGCACGTTTTTTGTATTCCACGGAATTTTCTGCCAATGATTTGGTGGAAATTAAAATACGATAAGGAATGCCTAACAAATCTGCATCCGCCATTTTTTCTCCAGCGCCCACTTCTTCGCGATCATCATACAACACTTCAATATGGTTGACTTGTAAATCATTATAAAGTTTATCAGCTGTTTCTTTTTCCGCATTATCTTTTCCAATAAATAATAAGTGAACTTTAAATGGTGCAATCGCTTCCGGCCAAATAATTCCACGGTCGTCATGATAAATTTCAACCACAGTTCCCATCACGCGAGATGGTCCGATACCATAACAACCCATAAGTACTTCTTGCTTGTCGCCATCTTTATCCTTGGCAGTAAAATCAAACGCCCCGCTGAATTTAGTTTTCAATTTAAAAATATTACCCACCTCTACAGCATTTTTGATCGTTAATTTGTCATTACCACAAACTGGACAGGTTTTTTGTTCCGCAATAATTTCTTGATTGATCGCCACCCCACAAGCCTCACACAGGTGAATTGTATCTTCCCCCACTTCCACCACAGTTTGATATTCATGAGAATATTTACTAAATGCTCCGCCGGAAGCATATGTCAGATAAGTAAGGTCACCCAAACCCACAGTTGTAAATATATTAGCGTAGGCTTGTTGAGCACGAGTGTAAAATTCATCAAATCTTTTTTCATCAATATCAAAATTATACAAATCTTTCATGCTGAATTCTCGTCCTCGTAAAATACCGGACTTAGCCCTGGGTTCATTTCTGAATTTATCTTGAATCTGATACACGGCCATTGGAAAATCTTTGTAAGAAGAAGCAAATTTTTGGATTAGTGGAGTGATGATTTCTTCGTGGGTAGCACCAAGAGCATATTCCTTATCTCCAACGCCTTTTAGTTTAAAAAGACAATCCATATCCCAACGACCGGTTTTTTCGTAATTTTCTTTGGGAGTCAATGCTGGCATAAGAATTTCTTGTCCACCGAGCACATCTATTTCCAGTCGAATGATATTTTTTATTTTATTTAAAACACGCAAACCCAAGGGTAAATAAGTATAAACCCCGGACATTAGCTTATCCACATATCCGGCACGAATCAATAGTTCAGAATTTTTACTGACTTCGTCTTTAGGAATTTGTTTAGTAGTTTTGGTAAAAAGTTGGGAGAATTTCATAAGGTTAATTAGGTTGATAATAATGCCTTTATTTTAGCAAAAAAATGAAAAAAAGTCAAAGATTCTGTGGCTTTATAGACTTTTGACTAATTTACATCAACTGCTGTTTTAAAATAGCTTGATAAATGTCCTTCCGCTTAATTACTCCAAGTAATTGTCCATCTTCCACCACTGGTAAACTACTGACATTTTTCGCCAAGGTCAACGCTCCAGCTTTCATCACCGAATCTTCCGGGTGAATGACCGTAATATCCCGATTCATAAACACCTCTACTTTGTGATTTTTGATTTCCCCAGCTTTGCTTTCCCGATCTTTATAATCAGTATAAAGCTCGGGATTGTTGTAATAGCTCGTGTAATAAGGAAACAGCACGCGAAATAAATCTTTTTCCGACACATAACCTATTACCATATTTTCCTCATCTACCACTGGTGCCCCACCCACACTATGTTCTGTAAAAAGTTTAAACACTTCTTCATAAGTTGTCCCCTTTTTAATGGTGATGAAATTTTTATCCATCAATTCACTGACTTGCATATATTTTTAGTTAAAAATTAAAAGCCAAAATAAAATGGCAATAACAACACGATAAACTCCAAACCAAATAAAAGTATGTTTTTGAATAAAATTTAATAAAAACTTAATGGCCAAAATCGCGAACAAAAAAGACACTATAAAACCTAACCCTATCATCCCCCATTCGGTACCGGAAAAAGTAAAACCGGTTTTGAGCAAATCCAAACCAGTCGCCGCCAGCATTGTCGGCACGGCTAAAAGAAAAGAAAATTCAATGATGGTTTTTCTTTTTAATCCCAAACATAAACCGCCAATTACTGTGGCTGCAGAACGAGATACTCCAGGCACAATCGCCAAGGATTGAAAAACACCAATTAGAAATGAATTTTTATAACTCACCTGAGTGATTTCCGCAGTAGCTGTTTCTTTTTCTTTATATAATAATTCAAAAATTATTAAAATAATACCACCGATCAACAATGCCCAAAGCACCACAGCTTGATTGTTTAATAAATATTTTTTCACCACTCCATACAAAGTCAAACCAATAATCGCAGTCGGTATAAAAGCTAAAACCAGTCGGATAAAAATTTCCCGCGGTTTAGACCAAATTTTTTGCCAATAAAGCACGACCACTGAACAAATTGCTCCGAGCTGAATAGCAATCATAAAACTACTCAAAAAATCCGATTCTTGAATCTGTAAAACCGTGGCAGATAAAATAAGGTGACCGGTGGAAGAAATAGGCAGAAATTCTGTAATTCCCTCAACTATACCCAAAATGATTGTTGTTAGCCAAGTCATAAATATATGTTTCCTTTCAATTTAATTATACCAAAAAAGGTGTTTTTTAGCCAGCCCTTGACATTATCATCAAAAAAGTGTATAATTTCTCTAAATCATAAATCATCTATAAATAAAAACTTATGAACAGCGCTTTAAAAGCTCGTATCAAACACGCGCAAAAAAACACTAAAATGGGCAAGAAAATCAAAAGATTGACCAAGTTCTTGTCAGTGTATATCAAACGAATTAAGTAAGACTTCAAAAAACCACCTCGACAAATATTGTCGAGGTGGTTTTATAACTGCTAAATTTCTTGCTCATCCAATATCTTCATAAGTGGCTCATCCCATTCAAAACAAGTTTTTCTGCGACAAAGCTTAGTAAAAGAATTAATACAAGCTGGATTAAATTCAGTATATTCTTGAAGTATTTCCACTACCTCATACATAAAACCACCAACAATTCCATTGGAATCATCCACTCCGCCACACAATTTTTTATCCAACCGTATAAGCATATCCACAATTAATCGAGCTGATACTTCACCCACTGGCAATTCTGATACTATTTTAGATAAACGCGCACACCCTTCATCCAAAGATCTTTGATTGGCGTGCCAAGTCCGTGAAGGTCCCCTGTATGATTTAACACATTTCATCGCCGAAGTAATATCTTTTTTAGTTTTCAACACCTCTTCTTTACTTAGTTCTCCTATCTCACCACTACATACCGGACTATCCATTATTTCTTTTTCTTCTTCAGTTAATTTTTTACCGCCTTTGATTGCGTGAATTGCCACTGCAATCATGTGTTTGCAAAGTGTATCGTTTTTTCCCAAATAACATTCACAACTTCCACTATCATAATTTTTAGAAAAAACCGAAACTTTATAAGGACGCGTACCATAAACTACAGCCTCATAAACAGCATATTCTTCTTTAAAATCTCGCACCTTACCGGATTCATACAAATCCACGGCTCGCTCAAAAGTAGATTTGTCAACTCCGAATTTTATTTTGTCTATATCATAGGATGGTTTTAGCATATGTTTTATTTTAACAATTTATCTTTAAACACTCCTTCAAATTCTTCTTGTAGCCCTTCATTGAAAAAAGGTAGACCAATCAAACGAAAGTCTTTATTTTCCAGTTTAAAATCAATCTTATAATTTTTCTCAATATCTAACAAAAACTTCTGTTTCCAACCTTCTTGCGACTGTTCAAAAGTTTTATTTTTATCCAAAAACTGGTTGCCTTTTGGCTCTACAAAAATTTGATAAATTACTTCTTGCTTAGTTTTCTTTTCTTTCAAAAACAAAACAAAATCCGGATAAAAAGGTTCACCATCGCTAAAATTATAGATTTTGAAAAATTGTTCATTTCTGAGTAAGGCAATGTCTTGATATTTTTTCTTTAATTCTGACACAGCTTCATCTATAAACCGCAAAAAAAATTCTTCTTCACTCGTACCCCAAATCTCGTTTTGTGCGAACCATTCCCGAGAAGAAAAATCAAAATCTTTCATATTTTGTGCACGCGAGCTGTCGCCGTCCAATTGTAAAACTTTATCATATTCAAATATTTTTTGAATCAGGTGGGCTTTAAATTCTTTAGTGCCATAATATTCTTTTTTTCCTTTTTTAGCATTTTCTACTACTCTATCTGCCACAAACTCAGCAATATTTATTTTATCAGTTTGTGAAAGATTTTTCAGCTGTTTATCTACACCTTTTACTTTAATTTTAATATCGCCTAAGTAATTTTTCATAAATTCTTTAGCGGAATTGATATTGCCGAATATTCTTTTTAGCTCATCAAATCGTCCATCAAAAAATTTTTCCAATGAGCTACGGACAATATGCGTCCCCAAATCAACCATACCAAATTCTTTTATTTCCGTTCTTATCTTCACTCCCGCACCCTCACCGGAAATAAATAAATCTTTTTCTAACGCTTCCTTGGTGGACAACTGAAATATATTAGCTTCATCATTGTGGTCAAATTCTGCCTGAGCATCCGCCAAGCCAAAAATATCTTTACCTAAATTTTCTTTTTGTGAATTTAAAAATATATAGCCTTTTTTCCAAAAATCTTTATTCTTAAAATCATCTTTAATTTTAATCTCTTTTTGAATAGTATGCGATGGCATAATCCCTTCCCGTTTTAAAACACTTTCTAATTCCTGAATATAGCGCGGATTTGTCACGCTATGATAGTAGAGTTGTTCTAAAATTCGCAATTCATTTTTGGCATCATTATCAAATTTTCTTCTGTACAAATCCGTAAATTCACCAACCTTAAACGGATAATATCTGGCTCCACGACCAATCAGCTGAGCTTCTTGCACAGTAGTTTTTCCGGGTTTTCTACCAATTTTCGCCTTACTCTCATCTCTCGTATTATACAGTCGGACAATATCAAAAAGATTTAGTACATCCCAACCCTCGTTTAATTTTTCAGTCGCAAAAATCGCACGAATTTCATTGTTCTGCTCTTCCAAAGAATTAAGCAGAATTTGTTTTTGTTCCAATTCTTTATCATCATCCACGGTCAAACATTTTTCTGGAGCAAAATCATTTTTAATTTCTTTAATTAAATTCTCCAAAGTTACATTTTGATCAGAAAAAAACTGAAAAGCTTTTTGCAAGGTTGCATCTTTTATTTGAATTTGCTGTTTTAATGAATCCTCGTTCAGTCCAGAGATAAACTCATGAAAAGATTTTTTAAATTCCCCAGATAAAACAATTGTTGGATTTGTTCCTTTTAGTTTAGCTATGTCTTTGGGTGGATTAACTTGATTTGATTTAAACATTACCACTGGCTTGATTGCAATTTTATGTTTTTCCGCGATTTTTCGGCGATATTGGGAAATGATCACAGCAGAAAAAGCTCGTTCCATCATTGAGGCATTGATTTGTAAAGTCCTCACATCTTTGGAAAAACCATCCAAACGATATTCTTTCAAATCATAACGATAAATTGCTTTGTCTTTGTATTTTTCCAAAACCTCCGGATATTCCTGCTCCAATCGAGCTGTGGCAGTAAACTCCAAAAGCATATTTTCTTTTTCCTCATTAGCATTTAAAATTCGCATCACTGTATTTTCCCAATTTTTCCGATCTTTTTCTTCAGTTTTATCAAGTTTATTATTTGTTTCCGCTGATAAATTATGGGCTTCGTCCGCAATCAACACAATTTTTTTATCAATAAAATCTTCATAAGTTAAAACACCTTCGCGTGCGGCATTAAAATGCGAGTGTAATAATGCAGTTGTAGAAAAAATAATATTTATATCCTCACCATTCGTCCCTTCAAAATTATTTACTTCTTTTATTTTTATTTCTCGCCCGTCAAGCATAATTTTATTGGCAAATAAATATTTTTTAGAATTTGGGTCAAGAAAATTGGCTTTTGTTTTTTGGATAATATTGCCCAAACGAGTAAAAAAAATAAAATTACGATAACCCCGTTGATATAAATATAAAATATTGGCAGCCATAATCATAGTTTTTCCCGAACCAGTCGCCATATTAAACATTAAATGAATCGGATTTTTCTTTCCGGGATAATCTTCGCAATAATAATAAAATCGTCCCAAAGCTTCTTTTTGATATTCTCGTGCCAAAAAAGACGGATTCAGGTTTTTTAGAATCTCGGTTTTTTTATCGGCTTTCGCCTTAAAAAAATTTTCTTTATATGAATTAAATTCGTCGTAAAGCATAGGTTGTTAAGCTTTTGCAGGATTTTTAACTCTCGGAATAATTAAATTCTTACTAAAAAATAAAATTTCTTTTCCTTCTTTTTTTTCGTTAGCAGTATGTATAAAGGAATATTCTTTTTTTGGATAATTTATGTATAATTTTTTTATTTCCGAAACACTATCATAAGAAACAATCCATTTTATATTTTTAATTTTTTGTATTTCTTCACTAACATTTTTATGATCGCTCTTTTTATAATGACTCATATATAGTGATGGACCTTTTAAAAAGTATGGAGGATCAAAATAAAAAATAACATTTTCATCCTTATTGTTTTTTTGTATTTTTTTAATCAATTTTAAAGCATCAAGGTTATATAAATGAATATTTTTTTTATATTTTGCAATAAACCTAATTCTTTTAATTAAATTCTCTTTGTTGAAACGACAATCTATTTTATAATTTCCTTTTTGTTCTACTCCCCCAACTATCCCACCATCAATAATACCCGAATGATTTGTGCGGTTAAGAAAAAAAGTGGCAAAACCCAAATCAAACAGTGGAATCACCTTTTTGTTTGAATGAATTTCTTTAAATTTTTTCCAATTTTCAATAGTAATCTCAGTGTTTTTAATCTTTCTACAAAATTTTTCCGTATCATTTAATATAGAATACCAAAAAGCATAGATTGCTCGATCAAAATCATTTATGGTTATCTCTTTTACATGTTTACTTATCAACAAAAAAAGTGCCACAGAAGATCCTCCGGCATACGGCTCAATATAATGTCCATTAATATTATTTTTTTTACACACCAAAGCAACAAATTTTGCCAATTTGTTTTTTCCACCTGGATATCTTAATGGTGAATAAAATTTCATAATTAAATTAACTTTGTTAAATCAATGGAATTTAAAAGGTTTTGCTCACTTTCCAACATAAACTCAATTAATGGTATCAGGTTATCATTTAAATTTTTTGAATCATTAACAAGCCCTGCGATGTTATAATTGTGTATTATTTGATGAGGTTTTTCTAGTTCAAAATTTTTAAACGCCCCAGACTTTCCTGTATTTAATATTAAATTTTCAAATAATTTTTTAAGTTCTTTAAAATTTGTCCATTTTAATTTATTACCTTTTTTATCATAGAATGCACTGCGAAAATAGTTATAATCTTTCAATGGCATGTCATTGAAATTTGTTTCTTCTACAATATATTTTAAACAGCACTCAAAAACAACCCTGCTCATTGCAATTTTTGAATTTGTAAAATTTATTTCATCTAAATCATAACATTCGTCAATAACCTTTTTAAGTGGGCCGGGAATTATCCTATTGTATTGAGGCTCTATTTGAGATATATTTTGATGGTTGTCTTTAGTGGATATTGTCTTGTCTTTTTTAAAATTATTACTTATTATTTTATTTTTGACTCCCATTGTTAATCCAATACTTTGAAAAAACTCCGGCTTTTTATCATCAACATCGGAGTATATTGTTGAGGGATTTTTTTCTAAATAATCAACTATTGATTTTATATACTCCTTAAATCTTTTCTTATCCGTTATCTCAACGACAAAAGATGGTTTGTTTTTAAAACGATAACCACAATTGTCAGCGTATTTAAAAAGTCTTACAAAAATTTCTGTTTTTCCACCAGTATTACCTCTGCCTTTTCTTAATAATTTTCTTAGTCTATCCCCTCCAATTTTTACAGCTGTATAATAAAAACTTGCCAATTTAATTAATTTTGCTGGTTCGCTATCAATATCCCTCATTGATTCTATCGACGAACCAGAATTAAATTGTCTAAAAACTTCTATGGCTTTTGCAATTCTATCCCATTTACGAAACATATTGTTGGTATGCTCTTCTATTATTCTATTTTCAATTTCTAATTTATCATCATATATTACTACAGGAAGTTTTTCCAGTTCACATATTGAAAAAGTAAGACCGTATTTTTTAGGATCCAACAAAGCTTTAACGGCAGCACATCTTCTATTTCCATCTTTTACTATATATCTTTTCCCGTCTCTTAATACGAGCAATGGCTTATCAACATAAAATTCTTTTGTGACTGACAATTTCTCCGCTACTGATATAGCCGACTCATTAAAAAGCAAATACTCTATTAAATCTTCTTCTTTATTACTACCTGTGTAAAGCTCCCCAAATCTTGGGTTATTAATATCTAGCGTTAAATCCAATATTTTTAAATAATCAATTTTTCTCATAACTTAGTTTAAATTTATTTATAAAACTCCCTATTTAATTTCTTATCCCCTTCACTTATCTCATATTCCTCATCTTCAATTTCACTCAAATTAACATAAAGGGTATTTTTACTCAAACATTCAATCAAAAATTTTTTTTGATTATCTACATTCAGATCCGCGAAGTCTGATGCGTTGGCAT
>Ga0172381_10000523_pt1 | contig 46333 bp, 87 predicted proteins | sample Leawel6488metaG_FD_119754 | JGI IMG/M metagenome (GOLD analysis project Ga0172381, IMG submission 119754) | Leachate microbial communities from a municipal landfill in Southern Ontario, Canada - Leachate well 64-88 metaG | ecosystem: Engineered > Solid waste > Landfill > Unclassified | place... | reverse complement strand
TTAAATTCTCCACTTACTCTTGAAATCCAACACCAAGCATTAGACCTGTTATCAAATCCAATTAAATTTTGATCTTTGGCTTTTTGAAGTAAAGCTCTGTACTTGGTCATTCGACCCATATTACCTATTTCTTCAATAAACTCAGTAATACCCCTATTGGTTACTTCTTTATTTCTTTCGCTACTTAAAACAGTATCTTTTAATCTTACCTTTAATTGGTTTATACCTACATTATCAGCGTTAGGTATACCCCATGAATAAGCTAATTCTCTTACAACTTCATTTTTATTATAAATAGGGCTTATTGGACTATTTAAATAAAACAAAATCATAGCTTCAGGACTTATACTATCAATTTGCTGTTTAGCTTCGTTCTCAAGATCTTCGACTATAAAGTTTCTTTTCTTTAAAAAAGTACTGACATTTAAAATAAAATACGCTAAATCAGTTTCACTTTGAGTGTCTATTGTTAACAGACCGTCCTTAACTTCAAAATATCTTGTTCTAAATATAAGCTCTCCATCTTTAACAGTAGGTTTATTTTTTGCATAAACCCATGTTTCTGTCATTCCTTCACGAATAACAGTTTCCTTTAATGGCCATTGAAATGTTTTTACTGGTTCTTTTACACCTGTTGGATTAATCCCTGGTCTGGCTCCTTTTTCAATAACTGGTAATCTGGTAATTTTAATCCTAAGAGGATTAGGCATTTTTCGTATGTTCTCTAAACCATCTTTAAGAAACTTCCATTCAGGACTTTTTAAATCTGGCAATTTTTCATTTACATAAATCATATTTTCCCGTTTTTGTTGTTAAAAATAAGTGGGTATTTCTACCCACCCTTTATTTGTTATGAACTTTTCTTTATTAAAATAGCTTGATTCATTTTAACAGCCATAAGCATCCACTCAGTGAGCATATAGCAGTTTACAGCATCATATTCATTTGTTGCTTGGTGACCCATTCCGTTAACACCAGCTACAACCTGAACTATCCTTTGACGATTCTCACCTTTATCATTAAGATAACCTATAGTTAAATTACCCATTTTAATAGGACTTCCGTCTTCTCCTAATTTAACCGATAATTCTTTTCCTACAGGAATCATAAATCCCATCGAACGATAGTTATCTGAATAAGCTGACAAACCATAAGTATTTGGATTGCTAAGATTAGCCATCTTTTTTGTTAAGAAAGTATGACCAAGTTTTGTGAAAGCCCTGAACCCTACATTAATTTCACCTACAGTTTTCATTAGATCGGTGCTTGAATATTCTTTTAAGAAATCAAGTCCACTTTCTTCAACATCACGATAAAGCAAATCACCTTGTGGCCAGAATATTTCCTGACTGGTAACACCATTACTTATCAAAAGTGAATCAACATCATTTAAATCAGCTATTTCGTATTTATCGAAATAGTTTTGTTCTTGAGCTAATAGTTCAAGCCAATCATTTAATCCACGTGTACCAAGTACCGGTACAGATTCTCCAAATACATTTGTCTGAACCATTAATGGGTTATCAGGATATTCACCTGTCCAAATAGTATGGTTCATTTTAGCATTTAAGAAAAATTCTGTTTGAAACATACCTTTATTATATACTGAACTTCCACCATCTTTTAATGGCATAGGATCAAGATAATTTTCCTGTGCTAACAAACCACCTTCAATTTTGAAAGTCTCTTTATTAATACCGGTATAATAAGTACGTTGAGCCGATCCAGAAGTGGTACTTGCAGGTTGACCGGTTCCAGTTCCCCAACTATCTCCTGTGATAGCTAATTGAGTTCCTGCTGGTATTTGAATTGCGATCTGAGCAGCAGTAAATGAAGTTCCAGTTCTGTCAAACGGATAAGCTACGTATACAGGATCAGCATCAGATGATTTAGTCATAACACGATAACTGTAATCCTTAGTAGTATTTGTCTGATAAGCACGGGGAATAAGAATAGTCGATCCCACCCTTAATGGGCTATTGCCATTTGCATCATAATCTGTAGCGTCCAATGTAAACGAAATGCTTGCACCTACTCCGCCAGTTGCAATAGCACTACCTAATTTGAACGGTCTTTCTAAAGAACCTGTTTCAAATACTTTCATATTTCTTCCCTTAACACTCATAGTTTGACCTATAGCATTAAGAAATTCAAAATAGCCAAAAGCATCTCCATATTTAGAATATAAAGTTTTCCAAATTTGAGGTACTAATTCGAAATCATATATCGAATAATATTTTTGTGTCCATGCAGCAGCTTGTGTATAGCTGGTTGGAACTGTTAAACTTGTTGCCATAATTTTTTAATTTTTAAAGGTTATCAATTGCTTGATTCCAATTTTCAATAGCTTTACTTGCATCCGTCACCGGTGCTGTTTTTTCTGAAATAGGTGTATCGTTATGAGTTTTATTATGCCATTCATCATTAACTCTTGTGGCTTCTTTTAACCCATAAGCTTTTATGATTTTATTTAAATCAGAAAGAATATACCTTCCTTTCATCATATCAAGTGTATTGGTAATAGTTTTTTCATTTACTGGCTGATTGGTATAAGCTAAATAGTTGACTGTCTCTTCAGCTATTGCTTTTTTTACCTCTTCCGGCCATTCCACCTGATACTTATAAAGTTCAGTTAATTCACCTTTTTCATTTTTGTCATAAATAGTAAGCTCTTTGAAATCGGAAATCGCTTTATTTACTAACGGACTCCATTCGGATTTACTCTTATCAACTTTTGCTGTTTCCTGAGATATTAAATCGGTTTTTACCTTTTCAACATCAATGGGTAGTTCTGCTTCAACTTTCTGCAAAGTCTTAAAATCTTCTCTGATTTTTGTTGCGGCTTTGAGAATTTTGTTTTCAACTTTCTGATCCCATGTTGTTTTATCTTCAAGATCAATTCCAAGTTCATCTGCTACAAGTTCCTTTGCTCCAGCTTCTCCGCCTTTAAGTTTAGGATTTTGTAACATTTCATTTAATACAAGTAAATCTATGTCATCAGTCTTATCTACATCAATAGTGCTAATCTTTGTCATTAAAGCAACATCCTTATCTGGATATTTTTTAAGCATTAAATTAGTATGATATAACTGTTCGTTAGCGAAAAATTTCTTTGGGTCGATCCATTTACCTACTTCATTATATTTTGCTTGTAACGCATCATAATCAGCTTTTAACTTATCAGCTTGTGATGCTTTTGATTCAAGATCCGTAACTTTAGTAGGAAGATCAAATAATGATTTAAGCTCATCTTCACTTTTAAATTCTTTACCAAACTTTTTATTAAAATGTTCAAGCTTAAATTCTTCGGCTATTGGTTCGGTTGTTACCGGTTCTATATTTGTCGGTTCTACTTTAGTTTCAATAACCGGTGTTTCAATTTGTGTGGTTTCAGAAGTTTGCTGTGTATCCGTTTTTGGATAGTGTTGTTTTATTAAATCATTTAATTCATCTGCCATAATATATACTTTTTTAGTTTCCCGAAACAAAAGTATGTATTACGTAAATATGTATTTTTTAATATACTATAATTCCTCTGTTAAATCTTGTCTGGAAAATGCTCTAATTCTTGCTTCTTGTTCTTCTGGAGTAAGTTTAACTGTATCTATTTTTTCAGTTCCAATTGCTCTTTTTATATTAGCAGGAGCATTATTATATCCTAACCAATTTATATATTCAACATCATCAACTTCCTGTTTGGTTCCATCATCATAAACTTTGTAAAATTTAAGTCCTGGTTCTTTCCATACTTTCCCATTTGCTGTAGTTGAAGTTTTTGCATTATCATATTCACGAGCATAATATTTAACCGTTCTTACATTTTGTGGTGCTTCTTGCGAATAATTAATATCAGAAACTATATAAGGATTTTTTTGTGTAGGATCATAAGTAACCGTTCTGGCATAATCACCTATAAGTACGTTTTTATCTTTTACAGCAGTCCTTTGACCAGCTACAGGATTTGCCGCTACTGCATGTCTGGCTCCTATTCTCCATGTTTCAGGTTTGTTTGGATCTTCATTTTCACCAAACATATTTAACCCTGATCCATAACTTTTTTTTAATTGAACATACCTATTCCATGCATTACCTAATATTTTTTGCTGTTCCTCAATTGTTAATGATTTATTAAAGTTTTTACCTTCTTCACCTTTAATATATTTTTCAGCTCCTTTAATACGTTCTTTAGGGTATAAAGGATTTTGTGGATTATACCCATATTCCTTAATTAAAGAATCATAATTTTGAGGATCTTTCTTTCTTAACTCTTGGTTTAGCTTTTTAGCATAATATATTAATTCAGCATTTTCATTAATAACCTGCTGGTTACTTTTGCCTTCATAAATATCACTTGGTTCATTAAACCTTTGTTTAAATATACTATAACCCTTGCTCGGTAATGGCTGGTTCTTCTGTTGTTTGTCCTTGTTGTCCGGCATTTTGTTCTAAATTATGTTGATGCGTTAAGTTTTGATAATCACCCGTTAATTTAAGCTGTATTTCATCCATAGTGTTTATGTGCTTGTTGTTATCTATATCTATGGTTGCTTTAGTTTGCATTGCAATTTCTTGTTGTTTTGCTTGGGCTTTTGTTTGTTCTATTTTATCTAATCCCTGATTCTGAATTTGGACATTTCTTTCTTTCATCATTTGGATGTATTCAGCACTTTTCTTTACAGCATTAGCTAAATACAAACGAATATCTTTTAAATTAGCTCCGCAAAGTATTTTCTCAGTTATGTAAATTCTTATGTCAAGAGTTATTCCTGGCCTGTCATTTCTTCCATCTTCTAATGCTTTATCAGCAGCTACAACTATTTGTTCAATATCTTGCCGCGTTGGCCTTGGAACCATAGATATACCTAATTCAGTAAGTTCATATTCACTTTGTCTTAAATCTTCTATATCATTTTGACCTATAACTCTGGCATAAGCATCATAACATTTCTTATTTGATCGTATAGTTAATCTTGCTTCTTCAGATAATACAATAGCTGAATACTTTTTAATTTTAAATACCGAATCAATAATTGGCTTTAAAACTTTAGCTGATGCATCAGCAGCTATTTCATTTGTTCCTACTTGTGTTGGCTTTAATGGTTGACCACCCATTGTTAATGGATTTATACCGGTAATATATTCAACCATATTAATTGAGTTTTGAAACAATACTATACAGTTATTTATATTGGTCATTAACTCACTGGGTATTCTTGTAACAGGAGTAACTGCACCCCCAGGATATTTACCATTTATAGGTAATGATCTATGTGGTAATATTCCTGTTTTTTTCATTATAGGTATTAAATCAAGAAATTCATAAGCTTTACCTTTTATCTTTATCCTATCAAACATTGTCATATCAAGTAAAGTAATACCATCAAATGAATCTGATAGATATTTTTGCAGTTTTAACCAAGCCATTTGAAATTGATCATATACCGGAATAAGTCTTTTTGTTATTGATTCTTCACCTCCTTTATATATGTGAAATGTCATATAAGGAGTTTTACCATTATTATATACTTGATATTTGCTTAATTCATGATCGTATATTACTTCTGTTCCTATTACCCACTTAGCTTCATATTTTCTTCGCATTGTGGTAATACGAGTCTTATTATTATTTGAATTTCTTACTTTCCCAAATTCCTGATCATAAATCGTTCTTATGCCTCTTTTACTTGTATTGACAGTCTGATATACCCTATCAGAATCTAACCATTCAACATCTAATACTTCACATTTATAATAATCGTATAACCATTCTCCATAATTATCTTGTCGGTTAACATCATTCCAATCATTACTACTGGCATTACCAAACTTACCTGAATATGATTTAGCTAATGATTTTATATCTTTTTCTTCATATCCTAATGCTTCAAGTTTACTTCTTATTGATCCTATGGTTACAATATCTACATATCCTATATAATATGAATCACTAAAATCCCTTTCATCTGAATATTGAGCTATTACTCTTGGGGCATCTATATATTTTGTTTTCCATTTACATTCTGCTTCATCATAGTAATCTCTCGTAGCTGCAAAGTTATAATCAATAATATCTTCAATAAGTCTTCGTTTTATTTCATACCAATTTGATATTTCAAAAGAATGTTTGGTGATTTTTTCAATGGCTTTTGCTATACCGGTTTTAAATTCACCTATTTCTTCCATTAACGTTAATTCATCTAAATCCCTTGGGTATTTACTTGGATTTTCAGTAGGAATACCAGCATTAGCTTTTACCTGATTTATAAATCCAATATTTTGAGCTTCAGCAAATAACTCTGATTTTTTTCTTTCTGTTTCAGCCGTACTTTGCGGGTCTATAGTATCAGCAATTACTTCATAATCAATTTCTTCAAATGAACCAAGTATCGCTTGTCTTATTCTTACTGCTAATCCTACTATATCCCAAAGTATATTTCCGTAACCTTTTCTTTTTAATTTCGTATTCGACCATTGGCCATCAAAATCAGTAGTTGTTTCTGAAGCATTTATTTGGTCTGATCCTGTAAGCCATTCCATATATTTCATTATAGATTGCTTACCATTACCATAATCTCTTATTTCATCATAAGCACTTAATAAAGAATAAGGAAATCCACATTTATTTTGAATATAAGCCGAATATATAGCTTCAACAAATTTTAATCCATATTCAGGTTGTAATTTTAATTTTGGGTCTATGTTTCGACTCGGAAACAAATACTCTTTACTTTTGTAGTCTTTAGTTATCATCCAACTAATTATTTATGTACTACAAAAATATATTTTAAACTTAACAACTTTTTTGATTATTTATAATCAAGCCACCAATCAAGATTAGTTTCATAACTATCTACACTTTCTAATATCTCCCTGTGTCTTGATCTACTTCCAAGAAAACAACACCCAGCAGCAGCAGCTAAATCTTTTTTTGTTAGATCATCAAATGATTTTAATCCTTTCCATTCCATTAGTAAATCAACATGCATTTCTTTATGTGATCTATATGATATATAATTACGTGTAAGATCAAATATATCGTTTTTAGAATCTACAACATTATAAACTCCAGGTTTAGGCTTTAATTTATTAGTGGATTCATCATATTCATGAAGAAGATACCCACCATAACCTTTATCTTCAAAATATTGCCATAATATTTCAACATTTGTTTCAGGAAACATCGGGGAACCATAATATCTACAAGCTAATAAACAATCCTTACAAAATTCATCAGATGTAGATGGCCTTGCTCTATAAGTACAAACAAATCTATATGATTCCCATTCTTCCATATTATCTGATTTATCTAGGTTTTTATCTAATTCCCAGAATACAGCAAATCCACCATCAGACATATAACTACCTGTTGATTCCATCAAAGCTTTTGAACCATTATATTTAAATGGATCACCACCAGCAGTAAATCTTTTTGGATATTTTGGTTGCCACTTTTCTTTTTCAATTCCTGTTATTTGATCAAAATCCCAAACTTTAACTTTAAGATCTACTTCACCAGGATTAAGAACATGACTAACTTTAAATCTTCCATTTACTTTATCTTCAATAAATTGAACTTTTCCGTTAATTTCCAAAAAATTACCAATAACACATGGATCTTTTGGCATTCTTCGTAATTGAGCCAATCTTTTATCAATTTTTTCAGTATCAAATCCTATATCACCGGCTGACATTTTAAAACATTCTTCAAGTTTAAATGGAAATTTAGCTACCAAACGTTTATATTCTTTCATATCATTTGGTGTTCCACTTCTTAAAAGCATATCACGTCTTGATTGAAGATAAAGTCTACTTCCATGCCCCCGTTTAAAACCTTCTTTTATTTGTTGTGGCGTTGGATTATCCATTATTGGAAATCCATATTTATCAGTAAACTCTTCAAGATTTTCATACGCAGGAAAAAGTAAAACTGCTAATCCTGATTTAGTTTGACCAGAAATTTTATCTCGTTGATAAAAATTTGAAGCTTCAATTAATGCTTGATATTTTGCACCACCCATTAAATCCATATCTTCTACAGTTGAAGGATGTACTGCAAATCCACGTATATCAGCACCTTCGCCTATTGAAAGTGTTTGTTTTAGCATTGACCATCGCTCTGTAACATCACATTCTTTGGTTTTACCAGGTTCATCAGCAAGTAATAAATCAATAGTATCACCATCATATTCACTTCCCCGCGCTGATTGAGCATGATCAATTCTTGAATTTAAATCAATTCCAACAACTACACTTTTAGCTCTATTAAATTTTATTGCCGTTTCTTGATTATAAAACCCCCCCCATGTAGGTTTAAAAAAAAATGGCATTTTTTCCCATGTCTTAACTAATATACCATTAAATAATTTATAAGCCGATTCGGCATCTAATGATACAATAGCACCATGTTTATTTAGTCTTTGAGATATTTCACAATAAATTAAGCACTCAGCCATATTTGTTGTTCCACCACGTCTATTTTTAGGTTGAACACATCCATAAGATGTTCTGAATGGTAATTCAATCATTTTATAAGTACCATCTTCTTCAGGTATAGCTATATCAGTTTTTGGATCTAACTTTTCAAATGTCTCTCGTGTATTAAAAAGATACCACCAGAATAAATAATTTTTTCTATCTCTTTCTCGATACTCAGCATACTTATTTTTATACTTGCCATTATACCACCATGTTAAATACATATAATGCCAACCACATATGTATGTTGGCTTCCCATTATTATAAAACCAGTAACCAAATATTCTATGATACCATTGCCGTTTTATAAAGTTTATTTCTTCTAACCATTCACTTTGTTCTTTATTTATTTCATCCCATATTCCATCAATGATCATTTGACCATTAACTTTTTTATTTTGAGTTTCTTTTTCTTTTAGATCCCTGGTTACTTGTTCTTCTAAATCAATTAGTTTTTGAGGTATTTTAGGGCGTTTCCAATACTGATCTTCAGGTTCCAATCCATAACCTTCAATTAGTTCTGGTCTTGGTGGTTTAGGTAAAGAAATTCTTATAGGAGTTAAATCTTGATCAAAATCTTTAAACTCAGGATGCCCACAATTTATGATAAACGAATCATCTGCTGGTAAATAATTCATTTTGATCCTATAAATTTTAATGGTTCAATTTCTTTTTCGTAGTAATCCCCAATATTTTCTTTAAGTTTTTGTGGATCATCAATTACTTGGGCTATATCTTCAGGACGTATTCTTGGCCTATCTCTTTCAATTCTTTTATAAATAGCGGTACGTAAATCAAATACTTCTTTACCACCAAATATAACAGCCGTAAGTTCAGCTATTTCAGCTTGAAGTGTTCTGATATTAGATACAGTATCTTTTAAAACTTTTGAATCTGTTGCTTTTAATGAGTTATTATATTCTGAAGCGAATATGTTTAAATACATACTCAGAGCCATATAATCAGGACTTCCAAAACTTTTAATGTAAACTACTACAGCTTCATTAAATTTCTCATTTGAGCCTTCCATTACTTCAAGATATTCCTTTAAAAAATTACCATCACTTCCTTTTTTAAAATCAGCAAGTTTAGCACATTCTATTTTTCTAAGGATATAATCAGGGTATCTTATTCTTAATGGAGTATTAAGATCATATAAAAGAATCAGGTAACAAATAAATCTTTGTTTGGTGTCCCCTGTTAAAGCTTTAAATTCAGGATAATCATCAGATAACGTAAATATTGTTTTCTGATCAAATGGATTATATCTAAATAACTTAATATCAATTTCGTTTCTGTTCATATTGTTTGTTGTTAAAAAGAAAAGGGGATTACTCCCCGATTCTTTAGCTTGGTGACAAAGAAGCTGATCTTGAAGAAGATCTACTAATGTCTTCAATTGTGTGAGTAGTTAATAGTCTAAGTTTAGATTCATTAGATCCTCTATCAATCCAAATATAACTATAACCAGCAACACCATTATGAGTATAATTTCGTCCTCTTACAAAATGTTCAACATTTATACGCATAATACCTGTTTCGGTCTTATGATCTTTTTCTATATACTGAACATTAATCCATTGTTCATTAGCAGCTTCTCTTATTCGTGAATGAAAAGCAGCTTTTGAAAGAGATGTTGTATACTCAATAGCTTTATACCTTCGGCCTCCTGTGTCATAGTAATAAAAAACCGTACTTCCACTACTGTTTTGTTCAAAATCTAGTACCTTATTGGTACATAAGAGAAGATTGTAACTTACATCTTTCTTACCCTCCTTAGTGATGGGCGCGATAAATAGTGCCATAATTATTTAATTTTAAAGTTCATGGCAAAAATAATGTTTTACAACATGTTAATTTTTTAATATAAATAATCAGATTATTCGTATAATTACAATATAATGACGTACAGTATTGTCATGTATTGTGAAGTACTTGTATAGTAAAGTGAAGTAGTGTATAGTAATTATTATCCTAAAAGGGAATAGCAATATTCCCTTTTATCTTTTCCAGCACCAACCTTTTACATATTGACGTAACTGTTCATGGTTCATGCTTTTAACTCGATTTAGCTCTGATCTATTTATGAGTTTAAACTCATTATTATGTGTCGAATCCTCACCTATAAAATGATCCAAATGGTAAATATTCCCATCAATTCTTTTTACACTCAATCCTAATGTTGTAAATCTATAATAACGTTCAGCATCTTCGGGTGCGTGTGTAATAAAATTCTCATTTTCTCCGCCAACTTCAAAGAATTTATCTTTATTCATTACTATTGCGCCTCCAAAGCTTATTCTGCCATTCCACGACATATTGTGATAAATGGCATAATAAGAATTAAACTTAAATATATCATCGTTTAGTTCACCGTAAAAGCATCTACCCATCCTTACAAAAGTTCCATCGTAAGGATAAACTATGTCATATTCTCCCTTTCTGATTAATTTGACGGCTTCATTTAGCTGTTCTGGGTTAACAAACACATCTGCATCCCAATTAATCACTATTGGTGTTTTGGAAGCAAATATCATTTCATTTAACATCTTGGTACGATGAAAGTATTTATAAGAATAAAATATATACCGATCACCTTTGCCTTCAAAATCATGTGTTTCTTGCTCACCTATAATGATATTTGTATCAAAATTAGCCCGAATGAACTTAATGGTTAGGTTTAAATTTTCTACCCTATCTTGGCTATCATTTCTTACAGGAATTACAAAAGTTACATCCCTAAAATCATATTTAAAAGCTTCATCAGTTTGTATTAGCCATTCTGGTGGCCAAAAATCTTTTTCATCATGTCTTTGTGCTAACTTACCAGAGAATATTTTTTCGGGCCTGTAAACTATTTTATATTTATCTTGGTTAAGATATGCCATCCACCAACCAAATGTTGAATTACAAAGTATAAAATGATTGCCAAAGCAAGCACCAAAACATAAGTGTTCAATATCACTCATTCCTTCAAGACTTAAATCTACTTCTAATCCTTTGAGCATTTGTTTGGATCTTTCATAATCATCGGTTAACACAACAAATCTTGAATTATTATCAAAACATTTCATGCATCTTATATAATAATTGCGACTAAGGTTAATATAGTTGGCATTTCCTATATAATCACCATGTCTTATATGCATAATAACTATTGGTTTATCCAGAAGATGTTTTGTTCTTTGATATACTGATTTTTTAAATGATTCGTTAAACTTAAAAATATTTAAGATATCCTCCTTGCTACTGAAATATTTGTAGGATTGAAAATAACCAGCAATATTTATATTTTCTTTATCATAAAACTTAACATAGTTATCATAATATTCAGGAGCATAATGAAACACTGGTTCATTAATAGTTATATCTATTGTTATTCCTTTGTCTTCTTCGGGATAATAACCAAAGTATTCGCTATACTTCCATTTAGGAATAAAATATTTACAGTTATATTTTTTGGCTAATGAATAAATAAAAGCGTGTTCAAACAATTGATTACCCAACCTTCCAAATTTTCCTAATATTTTAAAATAAATGGCCATATCATTTCTTTTCTTTGGTTATTGCAATAAGTTTAGGTTTCATTCCTTTCAATCCCCATTTATCAACTAATTCCTGTTTATCTGGAAAACAATAAGAAGGATCTAATACTACATCAGGGGGATACATTGATAAAAGTTTATTCCAATGACTTTCATCGTGCCATACCGCTATGTAATTTTTACTAAAGTCAATATCAATCATTAACTTTAAATATTCGCAATACTTCAAATAGTTTCTACCACCTTGTAAACCTCCACAATAGTAAGATTCTCCTAAGGTTACATAAGCTGAAGAAATAATATTCTTTTCGTATTCCAAATTGTTAAACCTTCTTCGATAAAAACCAGGATGACATATAGCTGTTATATCACCAAACACTTCTTCCCCTACTATATCGACAAAACACATATCAGCATCACAATGATAAACATAATCATAATCTTTATAAAATATCTTACTGTTTAAGTATATATGATACCTCATTAAAGTAGGATAAGGAAAAGGTCTATGTTCCTGGAATATTTTGGTGGTTCCTTCAGGTACTTTATCGCTATCTGTAAAGATAAATATGTCTACTTTATGGTTTGTAAGAAAATATTTTATGATTGACTTAACCAAAGGATAGGTAAAGTGTATGTATTTATTGGTAGCTATAATTAATACTGCAATTCTCATTTATAATGATAATTGTTTTATATTTTTTAATTCGCTAAATCCTTCAATTAATATTCTTTCAGATATTAATTTAGAAATATTCTCATATATTTTTTTAAGATTTTTATCCATATCATTAATATCTAATATAGGATCTAATTCCATTTCACGATCAAACTTTTTCCCATTAATACTAAAACAAAATCTTATACTAGATTTATAGAATAATGGGTTATTAAACACAAATACATGAATATCGTTTAAAATATTATTTTTTATTGTATAAGCATCTACAATATACTTTTCAGCTTTTTCTACATATTCTCCAAAAAGCTTTATAGAGTTATCTGTAGGAGCTTTATGTTCATGTATTGTTACTTCTTTTGCATACGGAATATATTCCGTATTTTCTCTAATTATTGTTGTATTAAAAAGTTCCATAATTATTTAGAATAAGTTTCAATAATCCAGTTATAATCTTGTTCATTAAATTCGCCAACCATATTAAGTATATCTTCTTTGGTTAGTATTTTAGTTACATCATACTGTGGTTCAGGTATCTTTACATAATAAATATCGTCTTCTACACGATTAATTTCAAATTGAATATCTGAATATCCATCCATAAGCTTTAGATCAACTTGACGGCTGATTATAACATTATTTACAAAATTTGAATTACCATTATATCTATGTTTTGTTTCATGAACCATTTGATAGAATTCACCATCATACCTATCCCAATAAATATTCATTTTATTTAATCTCATTACTGTACAATAACTTTCAAATCCCCACCCCCAAAAATAATTTGAAAATCCATTTATACTAAAAAAATCTTTTTTATTAAAATAAATAGCCCCAGCAAAATGGTCGTCTTTTCGAGTTAAAATTTGATCTCCATCCTTTCCGACAAGGACTCCTGTATACAATCTTTCACAATAAATATTTTTATTGGTAATTGGGATAGTGTCTACGTCGTGAAATATAAAGTAATCTACTTTATCTTTTGCTATATATACACCTATATTCATTAAATAAGCTTTATTAAAAAGCTGTTTATCATCTTGATAAATCACATATAAATTATAGTCTTGTTTACAAAATATACATATTTCATCAATCCTTTGTTTTAGAATTTCTAATTCTTTAAACCTCTCTCCATTATTAAAACTATCTCTAAGTGCAATAATAATACCTGCGATCATATACCTATATATTTAAACTATATCTTGAAAAACCTTTAGGAAATAAACCAATAGATAAAGCTTCGTCTACTGTCCATCCTCTTTTTAACCTTTTTTGTATAACTCTTGGATCACAATTTATTCTTTTAGCCCAATCTGCAACGCACATTGTTAAATTATTATGTGTTAAATATACATTTGAACTCATATTCCTATTTTGTTCTCCTCTAGTTGCCCATCTACAATTATCTTTAAAATAACCTAATTTATTATCTATTCTATCAATAGTTGTATTTTTTTTACCAAACTCATTTACATGATTAATGTATGAATTATACATATCTTCCTTAAAATTTTCAAACTTTTTCCATTTTTCACAAATTGTTATTCCTTTATAACATCCTTTATCATGTACACATCTATGTTTTATACCACGCCATATATTATAAAATCTAGTATAAGTCATATTGTGTGTTATCCATTTATTTTTATGAAAACACCCGCAAGATATAGTGTGTCCTTTTTTCATATCAACACCACATGCTAATTTTTCAATACCACAATCACATTTAACATACCAATAATCTCGACGTTTATTTACATGTGAAAATTCTTTGACTATCAATTTACCAAATCTTTTCTCTTTTAAATCATCCATTATAAATATAATTTAATAAGTTGTATGAAGATCAAACCAGCTACCCCTATCCAGTGATTCCACTCCATCGCTTTTTATATTGTAAAAATAATTAATATAAACAGGTAAAATTTTATCTATAGTTACCCATTTGTCAGGTAGTTCTTTACCAAACAAACCTGAAGTAAACCCATCAAATTTATAATCAACATAATTTCCTTCGAGTGGTGGATTAGGACATTTTGTTAAATGGTTCTTACCTTGATCTACTATTTGAAATTTAGTATAGCCAACTTCGAGTAAAGCGTGTATAACATCTAAACAGTTAGCGTTTGGATCGGTGTAGTTATTAAAAGTTAAAAGTTCAGCACTTAAATACTTTGGAAGTTTACACCCTTTAAGTTGTCTAATACATATTCCATCGGCTCCCTCGATGTCAATTTTCGTGTAGTAGCTCATCCCATATGTTGATAATAATTGTTTTAAAGTGCATGTAGGAACTTTTATCTTTTCAGTTTCACTTGAATATTTATCGTTCCATTTTGAATCTATAGATCCCCAATCTGTATGCGTTTTGTTAATCATAAACTCAATAGGTAACTCAGAATTACTTATAGCACACTCCCTTAAAATTAGTTGTCCAATTGAAATATACTTACTTAACCTATTTCTTATTTCCTTGCAGCAATAAGGATTAGGTTCGACAGTTACTACCTTAAATCCTTTTTTTAAATAAAATTCCGTATCAAAACCAGAATGTCCACCAATATCAAAAATTAATTTCATAATTCCCCTTTCAATAAGACTACGAGTTGTTTTGGATCTGGAAGTTCAGTCCATCCCCTACTATTAAATACAAAAGACTCTATTACATTATAAGCGTAAAAGTCATTTAAACTAAAAATAAATGCATGGCCAGCACCTCCTTCATGATCATATCCTGACAAAGCTCCTTTATATGGTACAATTATAAGAAGATGTTTACAATGTTTTATAAAATCACAAATAAGCACATGTGGATCTTTAAAATGCTCTAGCGTGTTAGATGTCATTATTAAATCATAATCACCTAAACTTTCATCTAAAGTATAGTTTACCCTTCCATTGCCATATTTCTTATTTGCGTAATCAACAGCATAAGATGATATTTCTTTGCCGGTAACAACTCCCCAATTAAGTAAACTTATAACATGACAAAGATGGCCAGTGCCTGATCCGAAATCATAAACTGTTTTTGCGTTTTTAATCACAGTTAATGTTTCTCTCGGAGAAGTTATTGCTTGAAGAAAATCTTGAGGAATTGATTGGGAATGTTCCTCTTGCTCCTTTACTGTGACCACTTCCGGCCAATGCAATTCCCAATAGTCTTTTGCTGCATCACTCATTATGTAATTTAGATTAAATTATATACCCATGTCTTTCACGTAATGTCCTTCTAAAAATATCAAAGCTTTGATGGCTTTTAGGTTTAACGGTTAAAGATTCTTCTATTGACCATCCATTTTTTAATCTATAATATATAGTATCTTTATTTATTCCTAATTCTCTAGACCAATCTATAATACATTTAGTTTCACCATTGTAAGTTATATTAATAGTTGTAAGTTTATTTCTTGCTTGTTCTATTATTGTAGCCCATTTACAATTTTCTTTATAATATCCTTTATTGTTATCTATCCTTTCAATTGATGTATTTCTTTTGTCATATTTTTTAATATGTTTTAAATATGAATCATACATGTCATTTTTGAAATTAATGAAATTATTCCACTCATCACATACTTTTATTCCTCTTCCTCCATAATTATGATATTTTGCATTATTTTTATTATAACATCTATCCTTCATTCCATACCATGCTTTATAAATTTTCGTTTTATAAAGTCCATGTTTTTTTAGTAAACAACCACAGGATTTTACATTCCCTTGAATCATATTGCTACTACTAACAATAATTTCATTCCCACAATCACAAATACAATTCCAATAAGCACCAACATTTACATAAGCAAAACTTAAAACTTTTAATTTATTAAATTTTCTGCCTTTTAAATCTTTTATTCGTTTTGATTTTTCCATTATCCTAGTCTTTTTAAAACTGTTTGATACTCATTATAAATTATTTCGAATCCATTAGCCAAATAAATACCTATTGAATATTTAGCTTTCCCATATCTGCTTCTTTCTCCAAATTGTACTATTGGTACTGGATTTTTAGTGTCATCTATTAAAATAAATCCGTCAATCTTAATTAGTTCTCTTTCGACTATTATTTTAGCATTTTCCTCTTGTAATCTTGCAGTTGGTTCCAATGGAGACATATCTCCACAATCTTCATAAATTAAATCACATTGTCCATCAAAATTTCTCAAAAATTCTCTACTGTCTTGTACGTGATATTGTACATTAAAATCTTTTGTAATAATTTTTGCTATATCTATATGCCTTTGTATTATATCAATAGTGTGCAATGTTACATTAGGAATTTCAGCAAGAATCCTTGTCCCACATCCTGCCGACCAATCCCATATTGATGGATTATCAGGTTCCCAATATTTTGTGTCTGGATTCATGCATGATTTCATTCCTCCATGTGTATAGCTACGCATACTTCCCAATTCTATAACAATAGGATTTTCTTTCTCACGCATATTATCAAAAATATATTTAAATGTATGAGCCCTTGATTTATGTTCTTTAGCAAAAGAACTATAATCGTACTGACAGTAATCATCTAAATACTTAAAATATTTCTCCATTTTTTTTGATTTAAATTAAACAATCGTTCTGCTTCTTCATATATTTCTTCACTATTTATTTCTATTTCACGTAGTTCTTCAAAACTATTAAAATACTTTACAAATTTATGATTTTTATAAAACTCACATAAATGTAAATAGTCCCAACAATAGTTCATATTTTGAAACCAATAGCCTTCAGTTTTTAGCAGCTTTAGTATAAACTCCTCTGAAGGAATATAGTAAGCTACTCCGCAAGATAAAGCATCCCATAAAGCTATCGAGTTCCAAGTATAAGGTAAATGAATTACTGCTTTAAAATGAGCTAAAGAATCCCTGTCTTTATATCTGCCTGTTGCTACATCACTAAAGCCATTTTTACGACATATATTAAAAAGCGATAGCAAAGTATCATTTGAATAAGTTGGCACGTAAAATCCTACTTTATTGTTAACAAAATAAGGTTTGCTGGCTGGGTTAATAACATCATCTACTGCTATCCATTTTTTTGAAGCATAAAAGGATTCAAATTGGCAGGTTGCTACTAAAAATGTATTTATACCCCTGTTTCTTAACAAATCATAATAATCTTCATCAGGAAATCCACACTTATCCTTCGAATCAAAATAATCGAAACGATTACTGATCCAAACAATTATCTTACCTTTAAATCCACCTTCAATAAATATTCTAGCAAGTGGAGCGGTATCAGAAGTTATTATCACATCAAACTGGTTATAAAAATCCTTGTGTAAATTCCATGCGTTTAAGGCTCGCTCACTGGTCATATTATAGTAATAACCATCTTGGCCGGAAGTTACTATTTGTGTCTCTAACTCTATATTAGGCATATCTAATACACTTTTGATTGCATTACAGCATCCTTGATGAAAAGTTATGTGAAGTATTTTCATAATTTAAAACGGACAATATTCTTTATTTCTCGATTCTCTTAATTTAGGAATATCCCTTTTCAACTTTTCTTCAATTGCTATACGAATAAAAGATGAAGGATTAATTTTATAAACTCTATTTAACACTTCAAAACAATGTGCCTGGAATTTTGAAGTTTTAAATGAATACATTTCAGTATATTGCCTCATATTTGTATTTCTTTTATAGTTTATATAAACAAGTTACCAGCCATTTTTAAAACTGACCGTAACCTTTTTGCAATGAATACCATATTTATTTTTGAAGTATTCCCATTTCAATTTCTCATCCATGCCACCCATAAACTTTTTGATAGCTTCTTTTCGTGTCCAAGAAAGAGTGTTTAAATAAACAGTTCCTTTTTCCTGAGCAACCGCCCATTGTTTATCGGATTGAAAAACGGCTGGTAACACGTGGTTAACGTCATTGCCTTTTTCTTCGTTAATAATGTTCTGGTTTTCCATGTTTTGTATTTCAAATTAAAGTTTTTACTAAATTTTAATGTCGGCAACGAACGCCAACCACCACCGTTATCATATCATTTGCATTAAAGCATTAATATTATTTAAGTATGTATGATTTGATTTTACGAAATTAAATAGATAACGTTTCCTTTCAATTTCATTTTGCCGTCTCTCGGCTTCTTCAAATAAATCCATTCCATTGTCAGCATAGACAACTTCATTATTAAAAAACTTATAAGCAAATGGATTTGTCGTTAAACCATCTAATCCATAAGATATACTCTTAAATAACCTGCATGGAATCATGCCATTAATCAATTGATTATGCCCTTGGACGGCTGGTGAAGCCCAACATGTTTTTAGTATAATTTCCTGTGATTCTTCGCTAATCCATCCTGATAAATAATTAAAATATTTGTTTTCGTATTTACCTGAATATCCTCCACCAAAATAAGTCGTATAACCTTTATAAAAAGCTGCCATAGCAAAATCATTAAGATATTCGTAATTACCATTTTCTCCTTTTGGATGAACTGTCCCTATGTAATAAATGCTTTTATTTCGTTTGCTGGTTATATCCCTTTCATCAAATTCGTCAGGCAACATATTCGCGCCCCATGAGAAATAAACACAATCATCTTGAATTGCTATTCCATGACTTATGTGTTCCATTTTTTCACAATCCTTTTGGTAATATTGAAAATTTATTTTCTTTCCTGTTCCTTCTATCGGTGGACAATTATGTAAAAAATACGTACAATCTTTCCTAATTGGCATTTTTGACATCACTTGCCCTTCAGTTAAAAATATACAATCAGATAAGTCAAATGATCTTAAATCATCATTATCATCAAACCAAAATGTTTCAAATCCAAGATAAGTAAAAGCTCTGTAAAATCCTAAGTGAATCGAACTGTGCGTATGACTACCAAACTTATGGCCGTATATAATTACCTTTTTCATCTCAATATCATAGTCATTATAAATAAAATAATAATAGTTCCTACTAATAATAACATTAATATCCAAAATTCTTTTGAATCCATTTTATCCGAATCGTCAAATATCATAATTCATACATTAAATTATTCCTATATAATGGTTGCCTTGCAAGTTCATTGTAATAATCAGTATTCTTATGCAGTTTACTTAACATAGAATTTGGATTATATGTATGCCGGTAAATTAGTTCATTAATGTATTTAAACTTTGCTCCGGCCATTAAACATTTGTTATACATAAAATAATCCTCGTACGAAGTGTGTAATCCGTTTTTAAAACCGTCCACCTTTTCCCAAATAGACTTTCTAAATAAAGAAGTACACCATAACTGGTTTAATTTTTTCATTCCTTCAATAGTGATTCCATCTTTTCCTGGTGGAACGTGAATGTGGCCATCGTCTTTTTCTGTCATGTTGCCATAAACTATATCAACATCTTCTATAGCCTTAACCATTTTACCCAATACATGAGGATAAAGCCAATCTTGTGTATCAAGGCAAATTATTAAATCGTTTTTAGCGACTTTAATCCCAATATCCCTAGATTCAGCTAACCCAATATTTTGTTGATTCACTATATAATTATCTATCACTCCACTTATTAATTTAGTATATTTAAAAAAATATTTAAAAGAAACATTAGCCGAATCATTTACAAGTATAATTTCAATTGGGACGTCCTGAACCAAACAACTACCTAAAGTAGCCGACAAATATTCGTAATCATTATAATGTGTAATTACTATTGATACACTCATTTTTTTATCCTCCAATGTTCCCATATGTAAGGGAAACTAAATATTAATTCGTGAGTTCTTAATAAATATTGTTTTATTACTAGAATTTCTTTTTTGTGCATTTCAGTAAAATCATGAAATTGAATTAAAATATTATCAATTTTACTAATTGCATTGTTTGTTATAATTCGTTTTAATAATTCATATTCAGAACCTTCAATATTCATTTTAACTAAATCAATATGATCAAAAAGATTAAGTTCCTCAATAACATCTGCACAATTAACAATAGTTCTATTTTTATCACAATAAATCCCTGACGAAACATCATCTACTCCAATAATTATTGATCCATTTTTAATCCATAATGCTTCTTGAATAATTGTTATTTTTAATTTAGTCGCAAACCTCCCAGATATATCATCAAAAAATTCTTTTACTGGTTCATAAATGGTGATATAAGGGTTATACTTTTCAATTATTTTAGCCGACCAATCGCCCATATATCCCCCAGCATCAATAACTATACTTTCTTCATTTAAATCAAAATGAGTAAGTAAAGTGTTATCTCCATCTATTAATTCCCATGCGTTCATATACCTACTAATTTTTTAATAAAACTTTCTTTATCTTCATAAAATTCTTTTTGTTTGCAGTCCCAACGGCTCATTCCCCGTGCATGAAAAAACGAACCTTCTATAATTTCTGAATCAAACCTAAATTCATATAATTCACGTGCATGATCGGGAAATAACTTCATGGTTTCTGGATGGTTTGTAATTATACTCGTACTAGGTATTTTTTTCCATTTAACTTGTGGATTAGCAAGTAAATAATAATATGAAAATAATCCAACATCACCATGCGCTTTCCATACAACTCCACAACCCATATCTAAAGTTTGTAAATTTGGAAGAGTTGGAGTAAATACGATCAAGCCATTCCATATATACTCAATCATTTTATGTCCGGCATCCCTAGCCTGAGATACTCCGGCTATATCATAACCTTCAATATATTCGATAAAACTAAAATCTCTTATAAGAAACATATCACTGTCAATTATAACAGATATACATTCTTTTTCAATTGCTATAAACCTGTTAATTATTTCCTGTACCGGAGCAGCACAAGAAAAACATGGATGACTAAAATCCTTATTTTCAACATTTATCCATTTTATTCCAGATGCCAAACATTCCCCTTGTATAGCTTCATCAAGATCTAAACTACTTGAATTATTCATTACAATAAACTCATAATCGTCTTTAAGGTGATCTCTAAAAGCTTTTGCTTGCCATCCTATAAATTGAGGGGATTTATCGGCTATTGTATATATTTTAACTTTTGCCATCCCAAATTATATATTCATTATCCCAATCATTATCCGTAAATAAACCTTCTTCTTGCCGTATTTCAGTTTTATAACCATTTATAATTAACCAAATCCTATCTTCTTTGGTTAATTCATAATACATTTCTTCGCTAACCCAACAACCACTTATCTCAAGATCACATTCCGTTCTTCCTTCTTTAGCGGCACGTTCAATTAATAATATTAATTTATCATGTCCTTTTCGTTCTAAAGATAATTCTAATGCTTCTTTTGCTTTCATTTTTCAAATTTTGATTTGTTTGGAAATCTTTTCATAATCCATTCCTTTAAATATTGTTTACCTGATAAATCAGTAGCCATACAGTTTAAACCCATATCATTGTAGTTTACAAATATTTTATCTTTGGTTGCTGCTTCAATTTCTTGTAAGGAACCGGAAAGATATGAGGCTACGTTTTCATCTGTGCCATAAAAACCAGCTTTTATTTTTTTTATTGGTTCAAAACTACTATCTCCTGCATCTTCTGGATAATAATTAAAATAAAGAGTGGCTAAAGCATAAGGAATTTTTAACTCCGTAAAATTAAAATAGTCAATTAATAACTTAAGCTTTTTAATATTATATTTTCGTGGCAAATGTGTTTCATAATTTAAAATCCTATCATATACGTCAAACTTAATATTATTTGATAATAAATAATTATAAAAACCACCTCTATGTTTTAGAGCAAGTAATTCTACAGATGTATTTATAGTTCTACCGTGTTTTTCATGTTTTCTTATATGATAAAATTCCGGTTCTTCAAATTCTAATGGAGTATTCTGTATGTCCTCGATACTTATCTCTTTTATAACCAAAACATCATCATACATATACAAAAAATCTCCTTCATTAACCTCATAAAACATTTTAACCTTATTTAAGGTATCAAAAAAATTCTCGTAATCTAAGCCTCTTTTATTCTTGGCGTTTTCTTCTTTTAACCATTCGGGATAATATCTTTCGGTTTTAACTACAGTTACATTAGTTAGCCATTCTGGAGCATCACCGTATATTTCTATTTCGTAGCTGCCTTTTAGGTTTTGTTCAATTGACCTAAGCATATACCTAAGCTCGTTGTTATTGCCCCAGCAACTACCATTTCCTAAAGGAATTAGAATCTTCATTTTAATAAAGCATTTAAATACATTTCTCTTTTTTTAACTTCATCTCTAGCTCTTGCTATAAAATCATATATAAAACTTATTTCCCAATCTTCAAGTTGACAACCATTTATTTGTTTTTGCTGAATATCATTAAATACAAGTATTTCTTTCCAAAAAACGTTTTCGCTATTAATGTGTTGAATTAAATCAATAGGACAAAATCCTATTAAAAAGCATCCAAGTTTTTTCCAAAATGTTAATCTTTCTCTTTCAAAAGAAGGAAATTTATCTTTTTTCTTTTTCATAAATTATTAATTTTTTATTCTCAATATTTTACAAATGATTCACTATCACGTTTTAATGCTTGCATAAGTTTATTATTTAGCATATCTAATTCAGATATAGTAGGTTTAGGCCATAAATTTATCTTATCCTTATAGTCAGGATCATTTACTAAAAACAAATGTGCTTTAATCCGAATCATCATTTCATTTAATTCAGACATAAGTAATTCGTTTTTATAATTTCTTGGTGGTAAACATGGTCTTCTCATATTTTTAATCCAATTTTTATTATATTCTAATTCTTGTTTAACTTTATTCGAATCAAATATTTTACTCATATTTCAATTTATTATTCCCAATATATCCGCCCTCTGATTATATCTCAGAGGTACATTATCAAATTTATAGTGGTTTTCGTTTTCCAGTAAACATTCTGTTTCGTTTCTGAATATTACTATGTCCCCTACTTTTATTTCAATATCATCATATCTTTCAGGTTTGTTTTTGTGTTTAAGATAAGATTTGTTTCGGTTCCCTATATATTTTACTTTACCTTGTTTTTTGTTTAAGTGTTTATTTACTATTAGTTGGGTGTTAGGTGATTCAAATACTTGCTCAAATAAACAAAAGCCGTTTAATGGAATAGTCCATTGTGATTCAAATTCATTTTTATTAATTTCTATTCCACGTTCATCTATTTTCATTGTTAAACCATGAAAATATTTATCTTTTGATATTTCTTCTATGCTTTTTATTCTTTTAGCAACAATCAAATATCTATAGTTTATCATCCTATACATTTTATCTTCTACCTGGATAAAAGAACAATATTTACCATGATAATAATCAAACCATACCATATCACCTACTTGAACTTCTACCTTGGTTTCCCAAGGCATCAACCAATCATATCCCTTTTTAGGATTATAAATTAGTTTGTCGGGTACTTTAGTAACTATTCCATATCTATCTAAATGAGCTGAAGTATCTATATGATTAGCCGATTCTACACTGTTAGCTATGAAATAATCAATATCCTTTGGTATTATTAATCCGGAAGGTCGTATTTCTTCCTTTGGTATAATACATTCGATTATAACATTATTATTTATTGGTTTAAAACTGGCAAATTCTTTTTTTGTAAGTTTGGTGGCTTCAATCATATCTAATAAATTGATATATTAATTTTAATTATTATTTTCATAAATAGCAACAAAAGCAGTCTTACATTTAATACATTTTATTAAAAAATTATTTTCATCAGGATAAATATTACCAGAATATTCTGTATTACATTCTGGACAAAAACATTTATATGTTTTTATTGTTATTGTTTTTGTACCTGTTAAAATTAATTTTACTTTCATTTATTTTCCTTTACCAATTAAATAAACATTACCTTCTTTTATAATCCAATCATTTTTTCTTACCGGTATATAACCAATATTGGTTTTTATAATCCAACTGGTTACTTTGATTTCTTGCGAAGTTCTTGTGATAACTGTCTTATGATCACATTGGCCTTTTAAGTCTTTAAACTGACCACAGATAGTCCTATAACCTTCATAAGTTCCATCCCATTGTAAAGAATTTTCTTTTACAACTTCTTTTTTAGTTTCTTTCTTTGTTCCTTTTTTCATTTAGACCTCCCATCTTTAACAAATTGATATAATTTATCAGCAATTTCAATAAGTTTTTCAATAGAAGCATTTCCATCTCTATGACTAGCAATTTCAAGACATCTTAGTCTTAATTGCACTAATTGTTCTATTTCCATAATTTTATTGTTTAATAAAAATTTATTTAAAATTTTAAGTTATATTATTTCAATTTTCTATATATATGGTAAATATCAAATATTTCATCATCCTGAAAATTAGTATAATGTATTTTTATTGTTCGCTGACCATTATTTAATTCTTCCGATATAGCATTTACAGTTAATTCTTCCCCAGTTATATCGTGCATATATTTTTCACCTAAAATTACTTTTTTGGTATATGTTTGATCTTGACTTTTTACAGGATCGAATTCTACTGCAAATATAGGTTTGTCCATTAATTTTTAGTTATTTGGTTAATTAATTGTTCTTTATATTCCCTACCGTCAAATGAATTATGGATACATATTAATGATTCATTTTGCCTTATAACTTCCGGCCTACATTCACATGTTGATTCTGTGATATGATCTTTTAAATCATCTATGGGTATAATATGTATCATTGATAATTTTTAATCCTCAAATATATACTAAAGATCTTTTTTATTTTTAGAATTTGATATGTTTAAAAACATAACATTTAATATTTCTTAATCTTATCAATATATTTTCTTTCTTCTTTTGGTTTTAAATGATCAGTAGCTTGTTGTTTATTATATATATTATCCAATTTATTAATAAAATACTGTTCCATTTCATATACAGTATTTCTATTTACTTTATTTTCAAATAAATATACTATTTTAAATTCAAAAGCACTAAATCCATATAATTTAAAATCTTTTTGAAAATCTTTATTTTGTTTTATTCCTTTCTTTAATTCAAAACAATGCTGTTCCCAACGACCTTTTATATCAACTGAACTTCCTATATATATTCTATCATTAATTATACATCTAATAGCATATATACCACACAATTTTTCATCTGAATGTTTTTTTATATAACTCCATCCTCCTAAAGTTCTTAACCTAAATATTTCTTTTTTATATTTTTTTGGAGTTTTTAATTTTTTCTTTTTTTTAACTAAATTACAAGGTTTATGTATATAAGTTAAAGGTTCATCAATATCAGTGACATATAATTTTTGAATTATATTATCTCTGTGTTTTTTAGCTTCGTCTCTTGACAAAACTTTAATTCCATTTATCTCAGTCATATATCAATTTATTCGGAGAGAAGATTTGAGGTTTTGTAGGTGTGAAAAAGTAAGTTATCCCCTTCCCCTTAAAGGTAAATAACTTATTATTCACACACCATTTTTTTATTCGTCGAGTGAGTTCTCGGCTCCGTTTCGGCTCAATACGGGTAGTAAGTTGTCGAATGCCCATTTTATTGATTTAAGTGTATAGCTATCGCAGGATGTCTTTCTTAATGGATTGACTTAGTTCTCATTAATTAGCCATGATAGTGTAATCTAATTATTGGTAGAACATTTAAAAAAAAACCCGCGAATGGTCTAATCATTCACGGGTAACCTGTCCTTTTAATGGACTTTCAAGTTTTAAGCTTGAAATATTTACGCGATAGATTAGACCTATCTATATATTTTCTTGCACCAAAAGTAAATCATTTTTCAATACGATATATCAAAAAGTAAAAATAGTTAATAAAAAAACCTACGAGCCTTCACGACTGGTAGGTTGAGTACCTTTAATTGTTTTAAAAGATGATCTTTGACACTGCAAATATAATTATTTGCGCAATGCCTTTATTTTTATTTAACATGTTCTACAGCATCTTTCCCTCCATAAATAAATTCTCTTAATTGTTCCAGTTCATTTTCCCATTCTTTTTCATATAACTTATTTTTTATCTGTTTTGATTTGTTAAGCACCGAAGAACACTCGTTCCATCCTTTAGTATACCCTTTAGACTCTCCTTCACATCTAAAGTCGTGAAGTAATTTTAGTTTGGTTCCCCAATCCATCTTACTTCTTAACTGATAAACTAATTGGTTTGCATCCATCGTTTTTCCCCGAAAGATATAAAATATGTTTTAGAACACATAAAAAATTTTTTTAATTCAAATTTTAAAGTATATTTTTGAATCGAAAATGTTTTGGATTTGTTTTTAAGGGGATGGATTTTTAGTCAACGGGGTTAGTAGTTTTTTTGGTTTGTTCCATCCCCTTATTTTTAAACTTAAATTATGAAGATACCGGAGAGTTACAAATTCATCAAAAAGTTAAACACAGCAATAAATAAGATCATTCATAATATAGAGAATAAAGTCCAGTTATCTTACGAACAGGAAGAAATTCTTAAAGAAATATTCAAACTTAATGATTTACATAATTTTAACAATTTAAAAAATGACAAAAGAACTAAAATCGCCAGAAAAGAAAGAGCTGGATCTAAACCAAAGAATCTTAACAATAGATCAAAAAGAAATTCCATTTCAAAACGAACCACTAACATTAAAAAAAGCCATTAAACATGCTATATTAACTGCTGATGTTGATAAAAAGTCACCTGAAGAAAGATATGAAGCTTATAAACTTGCTCTTAAACTTGAGACTGGTAATCCTGATTTTAAACACGAAGAATGGGCTAAGATTAAAAAAGCAGTAGGTATTGCTTGGTATCCTGAAATTGTTGGTTTTATATGGGACGCAATTGAAACTAAATGAACGAACAGGAACAACTAAAAGAATTAATGGATGGTATATCAAAAGAAGATTTTGAAACTATCCGGCTAACTAATAAACGACCAGAATCTGTTTCTTACGATAAGTATCGGGCATTATTGAACTTATTTAATAAAATGAAGCCTAAAGGTCAATTAGTATTTCAAAGTAAAAAATATCGACAAAGATCAAGAGGAATAACTTATAAAAAACAAACAGATGATAACAATTCACAAAAGTAAGATCACCAAAGACAGAACACTTAATGTTGAGTATACCGAATCAGATAATGGAGGTAAACCCAATAAAGTCAGTAAAGAATGCGCACAAGTATGCGATAAAGATTTAGTAAAGGCTTTTGATAAACTTAAACTACATTTCGTTATGTTATGCGAATTAGTTGAAGGCCAGGATTTAGATTATGAAACTTTTGATCCTGAAAAACAATTAGTTGATTTTAAGGTTACTTCATTAGCAATTAACAAAACAAATGATGGTGTTATTCTTACCGGCCAAAAGAAACTGCAAGATGATTATGTTTGGTGTTTTAACACTCGACTATGTAAATATGGTAATGAAAATGAGCCATATGAATATGCTGATGAGTTAAAAGCCGATATTGAAAAATGCGTAGATGAGACCAACGCTTATCTTTTTAAAAAAAAATGGGGTATAACACAACTTGAGTTGACTCCTGATGAAAAACAACAAGATTAATAGAGACCTCTATAAAAAGTATAACGGGAGGTGTGTCTATTGTGGGAACCCTGTGACTTTAAAAGATGCCACCAAAGATCATAGGGTTCCTAAATCTAAAGGTGGTGGCAACTTCAAATACAATTGGTTCCTTGCCTGTAAAGACTGCAACCAATACAAAGGTGATGATATAAACGACCAAGTAGTCCACGAATACATTGGGAACCGAATAAAACAATTAATTGATAAAAATCCTTACTTAAAACAACGAATATGAATATTAAGTCGTTTGGAGAATTAACTTGTAATGATATTTTATATTCCCATACTGGCCATAAAGTTAAAATACATTCCATTCATCATTATGATAAGGGAACAAAATCAAAAATATTACTTGATTGTTATTCATATTCACAAGATTGCGATCCTAAATTAACATTTCAACAATTACAAACTTCGGGGGGTTATATAGCGTATTCAATATTATATACCTCCGAATATGAATATAAAATTCATAGGAAACAAGAATTAATAAAAACATTTGATTTATTAAAAGAAAAGGCATTAATAGCATTTAATGAAGTTATAAAATTTAGAGGTGAACATTTAGAAGAATTAAATGCATTAACTACAAGACAACTTGAGGAATTGAAAAAAGATAATTTATGAAACCAGCAGAATACTTAAAAAGTGTTATTACCAGTAAGCAAGTAATTTTTAATACCATGCTTTATTTGGGGCTTTCAGAAACAGAATTTATTTATATTAAAGCTGCATGGATATATTCAACTACTAAAGGAAATGAATTTTGTCCCAGGGAACTTGGTAGTATACTTAAAGTCCTTAACCCAAGATCTAAACATACTAATAGACAATTTAGAAATGTAATTTGCAAAAATCTTGAAACTAAAGGATACCTTAAATTTTCTTACAGTAACAAATTAGAAAAATGGTATTCACTTGATAAGGGATTTAATAAACTACTTGATGTTATTGATTTATTTGAAAAAGCTGAATTATTAAGAATAAAAAAAGTAGCAGGACTGTTTGGTGGTGTTTACTATAAAACCGATACATATAAAGAAACTCGTAAGGATATTAATAAGTTTTTAAGGGTTTTAAAAAAGGAAATGAAAAAACATGCTAAAAGGAACAAAAATAATCACACCAGACGGGTACGTAGGGTATTATCGTAATCATTCGAAAAACTTCGTTTGGTTATCTCAGAAAAGGGGTCAGAAGATGTATCCTTATCCTATTTCCTCACCAGAAGAATTAGAAAGTTGGCCTACAACAAATGAAGAATGTAATATAAAAGAACGCTATGGCATACGAAATTGAAAAAAACATACAAGTTCCTAAAGATTATCAAGTAAGAGGTAGACATATTATTTATCCATTTAATCAGATGGAAAAAGGTGATAGTTTTTTAATCCCAGAATATTCAAGGACAAAAATGCAATGTATTGGTGGGGCTATAAGTGTATTTAAAAGAAATCATAAAAAAAATTGGAAGTTTATAAAAATGAAAGAAGGTAATTCGATTAGAGTTTGGAGAATTAAATGAAATTTAAAACCCAAAAAGAGATGTTTGATTATATTTGGAATAATAGACCCCATGTATCCGAATTATCAGAACAACCTCTTTTACCAAAAGGACACCCAAGATGGCATTTTCAATTTTTACATGTTTTACCTAAAGGAAACTGGCTAGCTTACAAATATGAATCTGATAACATTTTACTTGGAACAGAAGACGAACATGCCAACCAAGAATCAAACCCAATATTCAGGGCTAAATACGATGAACTAAAAAGAAGATATTACAAAGAAATTTACCATAAAACTTTTTAACATGATATACTACATAACGGGAACAGACGATAAATTGACAACAATGGAAGCTGATGGACACAACCTTTACAAAGAAGGTGGATTATTAATTCTTTACAAAAACAAAAAACAAAAACATAAAAGTTTCTGGCAGCAAAAGCCTAAAATGGTTGTAGTCAGAGATGTTAAAACTGTCATTAACTTAAATTGTGTTAAATTTGTCGAAATAGACAAAAGGGATGTATCCAAAACAGAAAACGGATAATGTATATCAGACACTTTATATAAAATGCTTAAAGCTTGAGCTTATACAAAAATATTATCCGAACTGTTGCTTTAGCGATTTATTTGCCAGAATAAAAGAAGTAAAAGAAGGTTTATTTTTAGTTACAACAAACTTTTCAAATAATTAGTAGCCTTTAAATATTTTAATAATTATACAAATGAAACAATATAAATTAATTAAAACCTATCCTGGTTCACCAATTGAAGGAACGTTAGCATTTTATAGAGAAGATATGTGTGATTATAAAATAGACAGTTATCTTTTTAGTCCAATGACTGTAAATTTAATTGAAAATAATCCTGAATTTTGGCAGGAAGTAAAAGAATATCCTAAGATTATTAGTTTTAGAAGTACTAAATCAATGTCAACTATTTATTCATTAACATCAGATGGTTTTTATACTTGGAATAAATTGAAATATACTTTAAATGAAATGTTTAATGATAAAATAGGTGTAACCAATGGCTTTTATGAAATCTATCAAGTAGCCAAATCAGAAACCGAAGTTTTTACTATTGGAGATAAAGTTAGATATAATAAGAAATGTAATTATGTGAGCTTTATTATTCATAATTTCTTTTATGATATTAATGAAAATAGAATTTTAGCCAGGTCAGATATAAAATATTCTGCTATAGTTGAAGATGTAACTACAATTGAAAAAGTTAAAACTCCTTTGTTTATCACAGAAGATGGGATTGAACTTTATAATAATACTGATAGGGTATTTGGAGTATTACCTAAAGCTAATTGGCAAATAAATTATTATGGCGAAGAAGGTATCCCGATTGAGTATTTGGTGTTAAAATCAGCCAGAGAAAAAACTCCCTGGAAATACTTTTCGACCAAAGAAAATGCCGAAAAATATATTGATAAAAATAAACCACTATTTAGTAAGAAACAAATTGAAGATATCTTAAAAGAAAAAGGTTTTATAGGCACAGATGTACTTAAACAAAAACTTGGAATATGACACCCATATTTGATATTTTAACCGGAAGATATGTACCTCCTTTTGAGATTTTAAGAATAAAAAACATAAGACGTTTATTTATAGTTACTATTCATCCGATGGATGAAGTTATTGATAAATACGATTACTGTTTATCTCGTTTATGTTCACGTATACCCGATAATAAACTTGAAAGTATGCGTGAAGAGATACATGAAAGAACTTATAATTTAACTTTAAAACTACTTGAATAATGAAAGAAGCATATAGGATATTTGCTCGATTACATCCGGTAGAAGCTTTCGATTTTGATAAATTATCTTTTTTTCAGTTTATGAAAGAAGAAGGTTATAATATAACTAATGAAGAAATTGAAAAAACTATAAATGAATGTAGGGATGAAAATAGTAAGCCATAAAGTAGCCAAATTAGCCCGTGAAAAAGGATTTAATGAAAAAGTATTTGCTCATTTTGGAGATGATGGATTACTTGGATGGACTTCAGGCAAATTAAATTATTCACATAATACAGGTTGTGCTGCCCCATCACTTTATTCTTTACAAAACTGGCTTTTAACCCAACACAATATTTGGGTCGAACCAATACTTAATTTTGTTCCTGATACAATTGATGATTATGGTTATAAAGTCTGTTTATTTTCATTAGTAGATCAATGGAACAAAGTTAAATGGATCACCAATAAGGAATGTAATAAAATATTTAAAACTCCTTGGGAAGCACTTGAAAATGGTATTTACATAGCACTTTTAACATTATGAAAGAAAAGCCTATATTATTTAGTACGCCAATGATAAAATCAATATTGGCAGGAAATAAAACACAAACTCGACGTATAATTAAACCGCAACCTAATATTTCAGTAACGAATATTATAAATAACTGTACAGAATGGGTATCAGCTTATACAAATAATAAAGCTATTAAGCCATTTGAATATAAAATTAAATCAAAATATCAAATTGGAGATATCCTTTGGGTGAGAGAAACATTTTTTGCAGGTTATGTATTGGATGAAAATGACAATATACCTGAAAATTCAAAATTAGAATATTGGTATTATTCCGATAGTCAAACCAAACGGCCTTGTGATATGTCAGATTTTAAATGCGAAGGATTATATGGATTACAAAACAAGGACATGTGGCCCAAATGGAAACCTTCAATATTTATGCCTAAAGAAGCCTGTAGGATTAAACTTAAAATAACTGATATAAGAGTTGAAAGATTGCAGGATATTTCACAAAATGATGCAATAAATGAGGGACTAAACTTTATCGGAAATGGCAAAATAGGCAATCCTATAATATATGAAGATTACTTAGCTATAGGGGCAAAATTTAAACATAGTACTAATAATATTAGATTTACTGCTATAGATTCATATAAATCATTATGGATTAAAATTAATGGTAAAGATTCTTGGAATATTAATCCTTGGGTATGGGTAATTCAATTTGAAAGAATATGAAAGAAAAACTTACAACCGAACATGTAGATGGTAAAATGACTTTTGAAGAAGTTGTTAAATATTATTTCCCCAATGCTTCAGAAGAAATGACTAATTATATCCTTTGGGAACGGACTTGCTATCCGATGGATACCCAACAAACAATTGATCAAATTTATGATTATTACGTATTAACAAGAGAATTAGTTTAATTATGGAATATTATGTTAATAACCCTACAAATTTCCATAAACCCAATTACGAATATGAATTATGCCCTGATTGTAATCAGTCAACTATTTATCATTGGAATGAATTTGAAAAACGTTCAGAACAACTATGTACAAATATATTTTGCAGGGTAAGTAGAATATGGTTTTTAAATACTAAAAAATGACACGTAAAGAATATTGCTTAAATGAATGTCCTCAAATATTTAACTCTGAATGTTGGACTGATTGCGATGCTGATAGGGAAGAAAGAGAAAACGAAGCTTGGCAGGATAACGATGACTATGAAGAATGGGGTAAAGAAGATGATGACGAAGACGAATAAGCCATATGTTTTAAATTTAAAACCGATAATTTACATTAGTTTATATAGTCCTGATAAATGTCATATTATTAATTATCTGTTATGTATTATATTTTTTAAATTTAAATTTTATTGGTCATATGAGCCACAAAGAAACCATTTGGGAAGAACTTGATAGATTTATTGGTTCAATTGAAGATGAACTAAGAAGTGATAATCCCAATCCAATTAGCATAGACTTTTGGTTATTTAAAATAAAAAGACGTATTGATATATTACACAGTAAATTGGAACCTAATTTTAAAATGTATGACAAAAGCTGAATTTGCAGTTAAACTTATTAAACAGTATGCCAAAGAAACAGGTTATACTGTTAGATCAACTACCGATATTAGCCGGTTAGAAGAATGGCTTATTATTGAATTATACAATAAAAGTTTAAAAACACCAAAACCATTACGTGAACCAAAAAGTGATTTTGATAACGCTTATTATTTTTGATAAATGAAACAACTTAAACGTTGGCTTCTTAATACCGATGATTTTAGCCTTCTACCTACTATAAGTAAAGACACTTTACCTCATACAATACTTATTGAAGCAGAAAACTATCTTCAAGCTGATAAAGCAGCATGTGAACTTATAACTCAAATAAAAAATAATGAAAAGCGAAAATATAAATACTATAGATATGAAAAAATGTAAAATATGCTTGCAAGAATATAAAGTAGAAGAAGGACATAAATGTCCTGAGGATTGGATAGTTTTAATCTATAAGGATATAAAATTAAAAGTTATGCGTAAGGATATAGATAAAATCATAAAAGAATTAAAAATAACTAAGATTTACGGAGATTATTAAAATGAAACTATTCTTTTACGATCTTGAAACTACCGGAACCCTATACTGGAAACACGGTATCCACCAAATAGCAGGTGCTATCATAATTGACGGTGAACTTAAAGAAAAATTTAATTTTAAAGTTTGCCCCCACGATAAAGCTCTTATTGAAGATGAAGCTTTAGCCGTTGGTAATGTCACCAAAGAGCAAATTTTAGCTTATCCTAAAATGGGTGAAGTATACCACCAACTCATACAAATTCTTTCAAAATACTGCGATAAGTACGCTAAAAAAGATAAATTTCACTTAGTTGGGTATAACATTAACTCATTCGATAATCAATTCTTTAGGGCTTTCTTTACACAAAATTACGATAACTATTTCGGCTCTTGGTTCTGGCCTGATTCACTTGATTGTTATGTATTAGCTTCCAACAAGTTTAAAGCAGTACGCCATACTTTTGAAAACTTCCAACAACGTACTGTAGCTAAAAGATTAGGCATCGAAGTGGATGAAACAAAACTCCATGATGCTGAATATGATATTGATATTTGTGTTCAAATATTTAATGTTTTGGAAAAACCGGTAACCGATGAAGAAAAGTTTGATGTTATGGCCGATAAGAATCCAGAACTTATCACAATTAAAAATGGATTAAATTTAACAATTGAATAATGGAAACTAAAATAACTCATCTCAGAAATCTTATGACCCCGGTAGTTAATTTCTTTAAATTACAGGAAGACCTTACTTTTAACGAATACGACACTATTAAAGAAGATGCCCTTCTTAATATCCTTAAAGATGAATGTATAAGAGCTATGAATAATATTGCTGAAATTCGCCAAATAATTTATGAAATACCTGATGATGCAATTAAATCTTGAATTATGAAAGACGAACCAATAAGTTTTAAACTTTATGAATTAGCCAAAGCAAAAGGCTATTCTGATCCAAATATTTATTTACCAACCCAATCCTTACTTAAAACTTGGTTTAGAACCCAACAAATATTTATTGATATTCTAACCGATCAAACAACAGAACCTAAATTTACTTACCAAATAAATAAGTTTGTTGGTAATCCTAATGACCTAACAGAAAAAGTATGGTATTGGGAACTACCTATAATTTCAGAATATCTATATAAAACTTACGAAGAATGCCTTGAAGTAGCAGAACAGGAAGCTTTAAAACTTTTACCATGAACTATAAAGTATACGCATCTACCGGCCTATTTAAATCATCAATATATAGCGATTCAGTTGAATATATTGCCGAAATAAATATACAGGCCGAATCCGAGCAGGACGCTATTCAAAAAGCTAAACTTATGCCAGAAAATAGCAAATATTTAAAACGTAAACATTGGACAGTAAGAAAAGTATGAGCGATATATCCAGATCCGTATTCCAAAAACTAGCCGAAGAAAATAAAAGGCTTAAAAAAGACCTTGAAATAATTTGTCTTGGCTCTCTGGAAGAATCCACCAAAATACGTCTTAAATGGATCAAACACTTTAAAGGTAAAGAAATGTTTACCAAGATGTTTAAGCAACTAGCTCTTGAACATTTTAAAACACATCCCGAATATGATGTCTCAAAATATTTAAGCAGTAATAAAACTAAATATAATGGAGAATTATGACAGTATCCGATCTTATCCAAGAACTTTCTTCATACCCCCAAGAAATGCAAGTACTAATTTCTAATACAGCCTTTACCGATAACTCTATCCCAGTATTTGAAGTGTCAGCCCTCTCAATCCTGGAACTAGAAGAAAACAACCAGCAAATACTCCTTATCGAATTTGATGATGATAACTTTATTGACCCTTCACAAATAATAGCAAACTAAATATTTAAATAACTTTTACTTTAAACCCATTCTCCCTTTCACCCCCTTGCCTACTCTTTAAAAATTTACCCTTTACAAATATAAATTCTTCTGTCTCATAATATCCCTTCCGAGTATAATAATCTAATGTGTAGTATTTCTTACCACTTATCCTGGATATTGCGTTTTTAGATTTACTTACATATCCAATCTTTTCCTTTTTATCAATAAAAATATACATAGTTTACATGTTTAGGTGACCTAAATCCGTAACAAATATAAAATTATTTATCCAGTTTACTGTAATTTTATTTATTATTTATACGGTGTCTATTTAGGGGTGGGGTTACCGCTTCATTATCGGGGGTATGCGTGAAAGCGACAATCAATAAAACGCGAAACCCACCCCCGGCAAAGACTTTTAGAACGTTACAAGTAAAAGCGTTTTACTTTTTGATAGGCCCTGGGATAAAAGGCTTAACAAGTTAAACTAAATCCATTAAAATCAAGCATAGTCTATGATATAAAGCATGTATTAGGGTATCATTGTCTAATTTTAAACCTATGCAATAGCTGTTGTTTAACATGTACAATCCTAAACAGTAGTTTAGAAATAAACATATAGCTATTATAATGCATTAGTAATGTGTACTATGTAAATAAAGCGTTAATATTCTAATTAATTCTACTTCTTAATTCATATTGCGCTGATTATGTTTACGTTTGTGATTAAGGTAACCTTTTCTCTTTTAGGTTAAGGGTATATATTTTGTTATTTTAACTGCCAAATTATGCAAGGTCTGTTTAGTTGATGCGTTATTGTTGGCTTAGCTGTTTTATTTTTAATGTCAAAATATATAAATTTTTAAATTCTTGGTTCTATTGGTTAGTTCAGTGCTTCGTGGCGTGAATCTTTTTTTTTGTTTTGGTCTTTAGAGTGTATAAGAGATAAATCTTATTATTTAGCTGGCTGGCTAAGGTAATCATTGACTTTGCTACTATCGTTTAAAATATGCGATATAGTGATAAAATAAAGTCATAATATAAGGTATTATTAGCAGGTTTAAATAATAAATATGTTTTCTAACATGTAAAAGTATTTGTACATGTCTAAAAAGAACATGTATATTTGTAACAACAATTTGAATGAAACGTATAATCAATAAACTAAAACATACAGTCATGAAAACAAATATTTATACAATAAGTACAAAAAAATGGGTTTACAATTTATTTTACAAATTATACTGGTGGTTATTGTTTGGCCCTTGTCATGATTCAATGCGTGAAAAGTCATATCGGCATAATGTTTACGATAATTTAGGTATAATAGACACATTAGGACATTCGTATTCTGAAGGAAAATTTACGTATTCTTATTCTGAAGAACTTGGGGGATACAAGGGTATAAAACTACCTTTTGGCTGGTGTATTGAGTTCGATAATGAATGGGACGTTTATGTTATACTAAAGAAATTTAGATCATTATATAGTTTGCCCGATGAGTCTTAAAGAGACGAAACCCCTGTAAAGGGGTCGCAAACCAAAACATTTCAAACAATGACAGCAATTATTTTAATCCCGGCGCTACTTATAGTAGCAAGTTTCTTATTCAGAAACGTAAAGTTTAATTTTCATACTAATATTAAACATGCATAATTTATTTATGCTAGGCTTTGCAGCCCTATTATTTATTATTTGGCTGTTTGAAGTATAAAATTTGCCCCCTTAACTGGGGGCAATTACCAAAGAAAACTAAAAACACAACATATGAAAGCACAAATTAGAATAACTGGTCAAATAGGGGGCAATTTTGCAATTGCTCGTAAACTTAGGTATTACACAACAAAAAAAGTCAGTATGTTTAATTCTTTTTTATTGTCTTATGATAGTATTAATGAAGCCAAAGAAGATATAAGAAAAGCTTATCATTCATTATGCCAAGATGAACCGGACATGAAAGGGCATTTAGGCGGAATCAGAAAAGAAAATGATAATACAACATTATATTATGATGCTAGCAAGGCAGAAATAGAAAGGGCATAGATTATGAACGACGCAAAATATAATCAACTGATAAAACGGCTAAAATTAGCCATAGAATTGTTGGATAAGCAAATTGAATTAACCAATAAAATACTAAAGTCATGAACTCAATACATCCAGACATTTTAAAATTAATCTCACAAGGCAAAATAAGTCTTGGAGGCGGACACTTACCATTAAACTATTTAAAGGAGCTAAAACTGACTAAAAAACACTTGCATAGTGATCAAAAGAGATTAGATAAGTATTTAAAAGAAACAAACCAAAACAATTAAAGATATGAAAACAATTAAAACGTGGTTACCAGTATTTCCAGGATTTTACGGGACTTATTACGAACCGCAAGAAGATAGCGAATTCGAATATATAAATGAACAAAGAGAATGCATACATCTTTCTCCCTTACCTTTTGAGGCTGTAAAATGGGATTATGATACATATTACAATGAAATAGCAAAAAATGCTTGTAATTACATTGAAAGTGTATTGGAAAACTTTATTAATGCCATTAAATTTGAAGAAATACGCTCACCCAAAGAGTATAACTTTTCAAATGATGCTGTTAATATTGAAGTTGAGTTATCAGAAGATAATATAAAAGAGATTAAACTCTTTTTATTGAATAATAAAACAGATTTTGAAAAGTACATTCGTAAAAATTACACCAGTTACGACGGGTTTCTATCTCATTACAATAATGATGTAAATGACTGGTTAGACTATATTGATACTAATTTAGAACATGAGCATAAGTTAGGGGCTATACTTCAATTTATTTGTTATCAATTAGAAGATGATATAGACGAAATCATGCCGGAATTCGTTTTAATTGATTGCAGTTTGTCAGCTTCAAATTATGATGAATGCACAATCTTTAACTATTGTCCTAACTGTAAGGAATTTTTTAACCCAGCTAACGCAAAAGGTAATATTTGTAACGATTGTTTAGAACAATCAATATTAGACTATGATATTATTGTTTGTTCATGTTGTGGCCAGGAAATTACTAACAAATGGGCAAAAAGAGAATTTCAACACAAATTAAAGCATGGTTTTATTAAACCTACTGAGATATTTTGTGATATACATCAATTAACAACAGTTTAACTAAGTTTAATTAACTGAAAATATTAACTTAAAACATACAAAACAATGAAAACAAATGTAGAAAATATGATGAGTAACAAAGGCAATTCAATTCCGAATCAGTTTATCATTCACAATGTGCAAATTACATATAAATCAAAAACAGGTGAACTAATTACACCACCTAAGGGTAATTTATTTCAATCTTACCAAAGTGCTATTGTTTTTAAAGGAAACGACGGTTCTGTATTTTTAGATGAAAAATACTGGGATTATTCAAAAACTACCGGGAAATATCGTAATATCTTCTTAAATGAAGATAAAAAAACTACCGAACGTAAGATTAAAGGGGGTATTTATAAATTGATCAATCTTAATGATTAGTTTAACCGGTCTAAAGTCCATTAAATTGTGATAGCTCCCTTAAATGGGAGTAAACAAACTTAAACTAAAAAACATGAAAACTTGGAATATTAAAATAAAATTAGAAGTTTCTGATAATTGGATTGAAGACGGCTTCAATGCATCAGAAAGATTAGTCGAAATAGAGGAACTAATTTATACCTTATTGCCTTATGCTTATAACAATGAAGTTAAAGTAAAAGCTTCTATTACTAAAGCTCCTAATAAGGATGAAATATTAAAATTGCAAGGATTTTGAGACAAGATAAAACAATTGAAATTTACTTAAAATTGCCCCTACTGGTTTCGACCTTAGGGGTTTTCCCAGTAAAAAGCAATACATTTTGTATTATTATTAACAAAAAGAAAGGATGGTGTAAAATGCGGTCTGTGGGTAAAACCATAAAGAAAATTATTTTCTGACCTACAAAATTAAATTAATACGTATAAATTAAAGTCCCCTCACCATAACATTATTAGTTTATCATCATTCTATATTATCAATTCTGGTGAGGGGACTTATAAAACCTAAAAACAAATGAAACCCTTTATTTTGCTTTGCTTACTACTACAAAGCTGCTTATATCTTAAACCCATAAAAGAAACTAAAGTAAAGATTGATTCAGTAGATTTAATTTACGATCCTTTTTTAGATGAAAAAATTACGGTCTATTACAATACGATTATAATTAAAAATAAGCTTTACTATATGGCCATATTTGAACGATCTGGAAAAAGACAAGCAAATGATTCAATCACTATAAAAAAATCGTTTTTAAACGTTAAAATACTTAAAGATGAACATTGAAACTTTATGTGATAAATACGACAATGGAAATAAAGAGGAACGTTTTAAGCTTGTTAAGCAAGCAAGATATTTGTTACCCTGGGATTATTATATATTCCTTAATCATTGCCTTAATTACCACAAATATAAATCTAAATTATTAGCTACTAAGCTTAACAGCCTGTAGACAAGATAGTAAAACTGAAAAAATAATATTAATAATAATTTTAAATAAACAAACATGAAAAACTTAATCATTATTCTATTGGCGATGTTTGCCTGTTCAAATTCATATACTACAGGCAAGATAGTAAAAGTGATTGACGGGGATACATTTGTGTTCCAATCTTCACATGAACAATATAGGGTACGACTACTCGATATTGATGCCCCTGAATTAGGTCAAACCTATGGCCCTAAATCAAAGGATTACTTACAACGATTTTTAGATAAACGTGCTAGGATGTATTGTAAGGGGAAGGATTGTTATAACAGGACTCTTGCCGTTTTATACGTTGATGGTATAAATATCAACGAGCAAATGATTAAACAAGGCTATGCTTATTTTAATCATAAATGGTCAGACAATTTCGAATTAATGAAATTGGAACATACAGCAAAAGTTAATAAAGTAGGACTATGGAGTTATAATACATGTAGCCCTTGGATTTATCGTAAAACACACAAAAGATTATGATAATTAATGGTTTTTTAATTGAAGACAAAGGTGATCCAACCGTAGGGATTTTTTCTAAGCACTGGGAATTACGAGGAGAATTTGAATTTTTTAACCAAGAAGATTACGAAGGGTTTATATCTAATTTAACAGGTGCTTTTGAATGGGTTACCGAGGGGCGTATATATATTATTCCATTAGATAATGATAATTTAACTGAAAAATAAAACAATATGAAAAAATTAGGACAAGAACCAGCATTTCCAGAAAAATACGAATATGGAGATATAGGTCAATTTATAGGTTATCAAGAAGGTATGTCAAAACGCTTTTATGCTGCCTGTGCTGCAATGCAAGGCATATTAGCAAGTTCAGGAGTCAAAGAATCTACAATGGAATCTATAATTTCTGACTCATATCAATTAGCTGATCAACTTTTAGAACAGGAGGATTTATGAAAACAATAATAATCATAGCTTTAATGCTATTATCAATAGGATTAAGAGCGCAGGATTTTGAACAAATAAACGCTTTGGGTTTAACTTACGATAAAGCCAATGAAAAAGCAAATGCTATTGGCTTTTATAAAGGTCATAATACTGAAAATGGTTTGTATTTTGAAGGCTATGCAGCTACAGGATATGGAACCGTTAAGTATTTTTATCGTACTGAAACTAAAAACGGAATACTAATTAAAGGTGAATGCTTTATGATGAAAGTAAACACCAACACTACTTTAAAAATTAATAATAAATATTCTGTAGTAACCAAAGTAAATTTAAAATATGGTTATACCGAATATATAATTAAGGAGGTTAAAAAATGAAAAAACTATGTCAAATCAGAATAATCCCAATTCAAAAAGAAATTGAAATTGGTGATATATGTAAATCTAATGTATCTAATACTATTGGATTAGTTAAAGATATAAGATTAATAAATAATATAAAAAGTATTGATTGTAATCCCCAATTTTTATTAGAATACTATCAATGTAAATCACAACAACTTATTTTATTTTATGAGGAAGAAATAAAAGAAAATTATTGGTATATAAATGGTATATATTTATATAAAGCCGATAAATATTATGAAAAAGCACATAATGATAAAAAAATAATTGCTGCTTATCATCCACTTTATAATATTCCTACTTTTTCAAAAGAATTTATTCAAAAGTGGTGTAAAAATCCAGTTGAAGAAGTTGAAGTACAATATGATTCTTATCAAGAATATAAAGGTAGCAAACCTTTTATCAAACAGGATTTAATACTAACTTCAAACAATGAAGTAATTTGTAATATTCCCTCTTCTGATTATAGAGATAAAATTAATAATCCATTAAAAAAATTAAAAAATGAATTAGAAACAAATTCGAATAAAATAGATTTTGATAAAGAAATTGAAAAAGCTGCTAAAGAGTATCAAGAAAGTTTAAATAATTGGGATGAATATTGTAAAGAATCTTTTATTGCAGGAGTTAAATCAGAAATAGCAGAAATTTATTGGCTTAGTAATTTGAAAGAAAATGAACTTCAATTTCAGAAGTGGAATGATGAATTACTCAAGCAAATTCAAGGTTTAGAGTATGATATTAAAAAAATGTATTCTGAACAAGAAATAAAATTTGCATTCTTAGCTGGAGAGGATGCAATTAGAGCTATTAATATGAATAAAAAAGCTGTAACATTTAAAGAATGGTTTGAACCACATAAAAAGAAGTAAATGTCAACAACTGAAGTAACAGTAAAAATTAAAGTAATCCCTATTTATAATCCCACTGAATCACATTTACCAAGTGGTTATATTATTATTAAAACTGTGAAAAAATGAAACGAATATGCTTATTTGTCAGAGTCTCGACTGAGAAACAAGATTACGACCGTCAAATCAATGAGCTTACCAAATATTGTGAAGAACGTAATTTTACTATTACCAAAACAATAGCGACTCAGATTAGTGGGCGTAAAGATATTAGACCTGATATTGAAGAACTTTTATTAGCTGCTAAAAATAATGAATTTGATAGCGTATTAGTAACTGAGATTAGCCGATTAGGTAGAAAAGCCAAAGATCTAAGATTAACAATAGACACTCTCCATGAACTTAAAAAGACTATCTTGTTTAAGAATTTAGGGGGATTGGAATCACTGGATGAAAACGGTAATGAATCATTTGTTACTAATATTATCATTTCTATCTATACTGAATTAGCCCAGGAAGAAGTAAGAATACTAAGAGAACGCATCAAATCAGGTATTCAAAACTTTAAGAAAAAGGGTGGTATAATGGGACGAAGGCTATATAAAGAAGAGAACCCACAAGAATTCTTAGATAAATATACCAATATATTACCCGAAATATATACACTATCAATAGCTGATTTAATGGCTAAATATGATCTGAGTAAGGGAACTGTTGTTAAAATAAGAAAAGTATATAGGAAATCACAAGAAGTATTATAACGTTGATAATATGAAATGGCTGGGATTCGGAGCTACTAACCTATCCCACGCCACAAAACTAACAGGTAGCAAGCTGGCTAAAAAGTCCGATAACACCCAGCTATTTTATATTATGTGTTATATGGCGTTATTTTTATGATACAAAAATTAGAACTATTAAGAAATTCAAAAAGTGAAAAGTTTGATGGAGTAAAATTAAATGACGGTATAGATTTAGTAGTAATTGATACATTCAAAACACAAGAGGAACTTGATGTGTTAATTAACACTTTAAAATTATTGCGGTGTTCATTGGATGATGAGGTAAATGTTCGTGCAAAATACTTATTAAAGAACGGATATAATGCTACGTAACAGCGGTTGGGTATATACGCAATACCCGATGCAGAAACTTTAAATTTATTATAAACCTTAATAGGGTATTGCGTATATACCTTGTTAGTAGCAGTTTGATTTATGGCACTAAAAGATATTTACACAAATGCTATTCAAAAAGTAATTGATGGCACATTGAAAAAGGAAGAATTATGGGAGGTGTTTGAAGACCACCTAAGAATTGAAAAAGTTAGAAACGAAAAATTGGTACAAAAATGTGCCGAATATGAGAAACGTTATAAGCATTTGTTGGAACAGGTAAATTCAGCACATAAAGAGCATGAAAAGTTGTTCGGTAAAAATTGCTACTAACTCGTTTATATAAACACTACACAAATGCGAAATTAATTGATATACAATGATTACAAAATGTTTAATATTATAATCTACGTTTTTAAATCTTATATAAATTAAATTGATATGAATAAAATAGAAATGACATTGAAACAATTAGAAGCTTTATTAGATGAACAAAAGAGATTAACTATTGAAAAATGTTTAGGACATAATTACTTCTATAATAAAGAAAGTACTGAAGGACAACTGAAGTCATTGCCTATAGATGAAAATAAATTTAAAGAACAAGGGATGCAAGCTAAATATCCTAATGATTACGAAGTATTGAAAAAATATATTTGTGAATAAACAAACATTTTATGAAAGAAAATCATATTGGTAAATATTACGAAGAACTTCCTGCTAATTATATTCTTTGTAATGATATAAATAATTTCCTTACTATTGATCTAAAAGAACATACTTTTAAATTGGTTAGCGGAATCAATTATTTGATATTTACAATGAATAAATATTACATTAAAGATACGTTTGTTTATGAATGTGAAGCTACCAACTTGATTATTCTTGGTAAATTAAAAAAACACATTGAAATGGGCATAATATACATTGAATTACAGCCCTTATATTTAACCCTTCAATCAAATACTGAAATACCCGAAGAACTATTTATTACTAAATATATAAATTACTTGGTTAAAGCTAATAAAGAGAAAAAGCTTCAAATCAAAGAAGGTATAGCTGCCTATGATTTTAAATTTGATCATCCTCCTTATGCGATTTATGTATTTAAAAAGACCGGTAAATCAAATTTAATTTTTCATCATATCGTAGAAGGAGTCTATAAAAGAACAAAGGATGATATAAGCTATGTTATAGAACATATGCTAAAATGTTTGCCGATTAAATAAACATTGTACTTTTGAAACAAAAACAAATGGATTTGTTACCGACTCACTGCATATATTGTTTAAAACCAAGTACAACAACAAAAATAATCAAGGATATGAAAGTGGGATTATGTGAAAAACATAAACAATTACATGCAACAACACTTCTCAATGTCTTAACGGGTGACCAACCAATATATGAAACTTCGTTTACTAAATCATTTATTGATATTGTTAATGATCTTATTTGTATGCATTTTAACTTAAACTTTGATGATTTATATAGCAGGAGCAGGATACCACCAATACCCGAAGCAAAACATTGGGCTTTTATGATAATTGATTACTATAAACCAGGATTATCACCCAGCCAAATAGCTAATCTTTATAACGTAAAACAATCCTATGTTAAACAAATGATTATTAAATACAGAATCTTAATAGGTAATGGTAGATATAAACCTGTATTTAAATATTTTATTGAAACAATTGATAACAAATTAAAAATAAACAAATGACTACAGAAGAAGGAAATAAATTAATTGCTGAATTCGATGGATATCATCTTTAAAGATGATGATCCAATAGCTTACCCATATGGATATTATTATAATAATGAAGTATACTGTAATGATTATATTGAATTGATTAATTTTAATTATGAAACTTCTTGGGATTGGCTCATGCCTGTAGTTGAAAAGATTGAAAAGGAAGGTTATGAAGTTGATATTTATTCTAATAAATGTGAAATGGCAACTAATTTTGGTTCGACTTTATTAAACCCTATATTATACGATAAAGGATCAAAAATAGAATCTACATGGTTAGCTTGTGTGCAATTCATTCAATGGTATAATCAAAACAAGAAATGATAGACAATCTTATCCAATACGATAATTTCATAACCAATATACTACTTTCAGTAGATCATAAATGTAAATACATTAAAAAAGATGATCGTATTGAACTAAGGGCTACATTGGATGGCTTTATTAGTACTTTGGCCGAAGATTATCGTAACCTATGGAATAAGAACAGGGAACTGGAAGAAGAAAACGACAAACTAATTAAAATTTTGTATTTCATTAATATCTTTCCATCTGAATGGTTAAATATAGCCCAAGAAGTAATCGAATTAGCCCTAAATAACGATAAACAGGTAGCGAGTAATACCTTTGCTTCACTTCAGGCTATTAATTCATATTATAGCTGGTATGTATTAATAAAAAACAGACCTCCAAAGGATATAAATGAACTGAGAAAATTTATGAAAGAAGAAGGTAAGGTTCCTAATTACGAAGAAGTAAAAGAAAAATTAAATAAAATATTAAAACTAAAATTATGAAAACATTCTTATTATTTACTGTAATGCT